>Ga0206131_10000820_pt1 | contig 41852 bp, 44 predicted proteins | sample Helgoland_Spring_FD_148636 | JGI IMG/M metagenome (GOLD analysis project Ga0206131, IMG submission 148636) | Pelagic subsurface seawater microbial communities from Kabeltonne, Helgoland, North Sea - Helgoland_Spring_Bloom_20160517_1 | ecosystem: Environmental > Aquatic > Marine > Epipelagic ... | reverse complement strand
TTTTCTATTTGTTGCTCAGAAAAATTACGATTTCAAAAAAGTAATTGTAATTCTATTTATGTCTTTGTAAAAAGCAATAGACATCAAAAAAACAAATTACAATATCGAAATGGAATAGTCATGACTTTGCCTTACGGATCAAACTCTAGTATAACAATAAGTAAATACGCTGTAGAGGGTTTAAAAAAAATTTATAAAAGAGGAATTGAATATAAAAAAGCTGGGGTAATAGTTTTAGGATTAGTCCCTAACAGCAGAGTGCAACTAAATATTTTCGAAAAAGAAAATCCCAAACATCAAATTCTTATGAAAACATTAGATTTTATAACAAAAAAAGAAGGTCCTAACAAAATAAAGCTAGCTAGCCAGGATCTTAAAAGAGTTTGGAAAATGAAGCAAACTAAATTATCTTCAAGGTACACTACGGAGTTAAATGAAATTATACAATTAAAATAAAAAATTAAACTTTTTAATTCAAAATCTAAGAGTGGTTTTCTTGATTTATGAAACCTAAAACAGTTTCTTGAAAATTATACAATTTGTTTGCAGAAAGAGAGTTATATTTGTATTTTTTTAAATATTAAATTAAAAGTAAAATGGAGAATTTTGTTCAAAACTCGTTTATTTCAGAAATCAATTATTTAAGGGTTTCAATCGGAATAATTATTTTATTATTATTAAATTTTTTGATAGTTTACACATTTCGTAAAACAAGTAATTCCTCAACAAATCGAATAGCATTTTCATTAAACCTACCTCTTTTTTCTTTGGCAATATTTTTAATTGTTTTAACTATTAAGTCATCATTAGCTTTATCTTTAGGGATGATTGGAGCCCTATCAATTATTAGATTTAGAACTGCAATAAAGGAGCCAGAACAAATAATCCAGTTTTTAATAATTACTGCTATTGGAATTGGAATTGGTGCTGAAAAGGAAATTTTAACCATAATCATTACAGTTGTTTTCGTTATAGTTAGTTTTGCAATAAAACCAAGAACTAAAGAGAATTCATTTAATTTTTTGAGAATCGAATTCGAAAATTCACAATCTAAAATTGAATTAGATACTTTGGTTAACTTGGACAGTTCCTTAGCATTATCATCATTATATTCAACTAATGATGGTAGTGTTGTTGTTGAATATAAATGTTTGGAAAAGATTAAATTAAAGAAAATAGAAGAGTGTTTAGATAGCCATAAAATTAACGATAGAACTATTAACCTTATTGCCTAAAAATGAAATTTAAATATTTTGTTTATTTAGCTAGTTTTATTTTATTATTTATTTATTCTGCATTAGGTTTTATTTATTTTAATTGGTATTCTCAAATAATTAAGGTTAATGATTCCAGCATTACCTCCAGAATTAAAAGTGTAATAGCTAGTGAAATTGTTGAGTTAATAGGAAATGAAACATTTTCTAAAGCTTATAGTTTTAATACTCCATTCTTATCAACACAATCGGATTATAAATTCATCTTTAGTGAAAAAGATAAATTTATTAATGATAGTATAATAAATATTGCATCAAACAGTGAAAAATTACGTTCTTTTAGTGATAGTTTACGAAGTTGGCGTAAGGCTAAATTTACTACACCAGAGGGTACTTATAAAATTAAATATAAATTTCATGGAACATCTTTAACTCCGTTCGAAATAGACTTAGCTAGTTTTAAAATTAAGTCTAAGTTTCCTGTTAATGGATTTAAAAGTTTTCGACTATATTCAAGCAGGGAAGGCCCTTACATCCGTATTTTTATAAATAATCTAGCTAAAAAATATGGATTAATCAGTGAAGGCATTGGCTCATATATGCCTGTCTCTGGCTACAAAGGAACTAATCTATACTTGCAATCATCAGGGTTTTCTGATGAATATTTAAAAGCTAACTACAATATTGAGAATCCGATTAGGTTTAAATCTAGTGACAGCTGGTTCCGTCAAGCTGAAGAAGTTCATGTTAATAATTTAGATGGCGTTGGATACGCTGTAGAGTGGAATAATGATATGCCTCTAGATACTATTGAAAAAAACTATCTAAAAAAATTTATTAATATTAGGTCAGGAGATCAAAGTCACCTAAATTCTCAGAACTACAAATATTTTGGTAAATTTTTAGCGCTACTTTATTTTTTTGGACATCCTCATCAAGTCACTGGTGATAATGACACGTGGATTAATTTTAATAAGAACTTGTTACCTATTTATAGAAATGAAGGACGTATTGACGCATTAAATTTTAATAAATTTCAACTTGATAATAATTTTTGGAATATATATTACCCAACCAAAACCCTTAACCCGTATAAGAAATTATTATTAAATGATAGTATAAAATACTACCGTGATAAGACATTTGAAAAAATTATCTCAGATAGAGATGTTTTAATTAATCAATTTGACAGTATTTTTCAATATAATAAAGAATCAATTTACAAGTATGATAAAGATTATTATAAAACTAAAAAAATGCATAATTTTTATAGACAGAATATTAAGAATAATATTAATTTATTGAGTAATTATTTGAAGGTAACAGAACTTGCAGCTTTTATTGATAATGATACAATTAATGTTTCAGCTGATTCATATGTTAATATTGATATTATTATTAATGATAAACTATTATCGGTTATCAAACCCAGAGAATATAATTTAAAACAAGATCAGATAGTATCTCCCATAATAAATCACAAGTTATATTTCGCAGACAAGGTTGATAAAATAATTTTTAGAAATTCAATAACCAAGGATACAATCAATGACGAAAGGTTAATTTTAATTTATTAAAGTGAAAAAAATTTTAAGCTTATTTGTGTTTTTGTATTTATTACAATCTTGTCAAGAAAATCTTAATCCAGAAATTTACTTGGATATAAATAATAAAAATCTTCAAAGATTGATTAATGGCAATAAATATTATAAGACTTTTGGTCTTAAAACTAAAATTAACGGGATTTCGTCCAAGGTTCTCTCAACTCATGATAATCTTATTATAAACTCAGATTTTCGCTATAATAATCACTTTGATTGGATTTTTTCTCCTTTTAGATTTGTTGAAAATGACTATATATCAAAAGAAGTTTTTCCTTTAATAACAAGTAATAAATTAGTTTTTTTAAACTCATATAATCAAGTTAATTCTCAAGTTTCACCAGTAATAAGTAAAGAATTAATTGAATTAAATAACCATAGGTTTTCAAATATATATTCATTGGAAAAAAACGGAAAATCAGCTGTGATTATTGATGGTATTGGACAACCAACTATTGACGTTACCAAAATAAAAATATACAAATCCTCAATAACTCAATTTGAAAAGTTATTTAAATCCAAGTATTTTCTACAAGAACATAGAGGTGTAAAATTAATTCATAATCCTTTAACTGGATATTATTCTATCTATCCAGATTTAAGATTTTTTGGTTTAAATGATAAAGGTATAAGATTGCCCAAAAATATAAAGTTTATTGAAGATAAACTTGTTGAAATAAAAGATACTTTAACAATCAGTGGTATTAACAAATATTCTGAAAATTTAATCATCAAGAATAAGTACTTAATTATTGAAGAGGGATCATCTATTATTCTAAACGGAAAATCTAATATTTATTTTGAAAACTGTGAAGTAGATGCAAGTGGAACTAAAGAAAATCCAATATTTATAGAAGCAAAAGGTGAAAACTCATTTTATGCTAAACATTTAAATGATTCGAAATTTAATTGGGTAAACTTTTCAGGATTTAGTGCTTTACAAAATGATTCTCTTTTTTTACCTTCAGCAATAACATTTTATTTATCCAATTTAAGTATTAATAATTCCAAGTTTAGTGATAATAAACTAGGTGATGATTTAGTGAATTTTTTTAGTTGTAAAATGTCAATAAATAATTCAAGTTTTATAAATTCTTTGGCTGATGCTCTAGATTCTGACTTTAGTACTGGAGATTTAAATAATATTTATTTTGATTCGTGTGGGAATGATGCGCTAGATTGTAGCGGCAGTATTCTAAATGTTAAAAATTCTATTTTTTCTAACATAGATGATAAAGCTGTAAGTGCTGGTGAAAATTCTATTATTAATCTTGAAAATTCGAAAATAATTAATTCTGCTATAGCGCTTACCTCAAAAGATGGATCGACATTAGAATGTAATTCTATAACTCTTGAGAAAAATTTTCTTGATATAGCTGTGTTTCAGAAAAAAGAATTTTATCCTTCACCAGAATTTAGATATGATATTTCCATTTCTAATTTAAGTTATTTGTTACAAAAAAATAGTAAAATTCAATGTCCAGAAAATGAGCTATTAGATTATGTATTGGAAGTTGAGCCTTTATTATATGGAAATGTTTATGGAAAGAGTAGTAAATAAAATCTATAAAAATGAGATTTGAAAAAAAATATATTTTAAACATATCACAGCTTAATAAATTACGTTCTGCAATTATTTCAAGCAAAACTTTTAGAATAAATCATGCTCCTCAAATAGTTAACAACTTATATTATGATAATAATATTTACACGGCTGTTGATGAAAATCTATTAGGAATTTCTAATAGAATAAAATATAGATTTAGATGGTATGGAAATGATGAGAAAATTAAGGGAAAATTTGAAAAAAAATGTCGTAAAGACATGGGCAATTTTAAAGAGGGTAATAATAAAATATTGTTAGATAAAAATCCTTGGAATGTTAAGATTTCAGATTTGCCAAATTTGTCTGAAATAAATAAACTAAGTACATTAAAAATAAAGAATGTTAATCATTTTTCTCCGGCTGTATTAAATAGATATAAGAGAGAGTATTATATTAATAAAAAAGGGGATAGACTAACTTTAGATAGAGACATTATCTACAGAAACTGTAGAAATGGAATTACAAAAAATGACTCTAATGTTGTTGTTGAGTTAAAATACAGCTCCAAAAAAATTAATGATGGTTTAATTGATTTTTTTAATTTAACAATTAGTAAAAACTCTAAGTATGTTAATGGTATACTTAGTACAACAAACTTTGTATTTGAATAAAGTATAGACTAAATGGGAAGATAAAGTGCTAAATTAACTTAAAATTGAAGTCATTTGGGGAATTGTTTTTAAATATGCTGTACGCTTAAAAAAAATAAAATGGAGAAAGTTTACAATTTTATTGGGAAAAAAGATGGGCCTAGTAAAATACAATTAGTAATTCAAAATCTTAAACGAATTTAGAAAATGAAACAAACAAAATTATCCCTAAGATATATTACAGAGTTAAAAAAAAAAAATAACAGCAAAGTAAAAAATTGAAAGATAAAAAGATACTTGATTTTTTTATTCCCAAACAAGAAAATGGAATAGGCCAATGGTTGGCTGAAGAAGGAATATCAGCGGGATTTCCATCACCAGCGGATGATTTTAAAGAAACTAGAATTAGTCTTGATAGAGATTTAGTAAAAAACAAAGAGGCAACCTTTTACGCAAGAGTTAGTGGAGACTCAATGGTTGGAGCAGGATTAGATGATGGAGATTTACTGGTTATAGACAGGTCATTAAGTCCAGAGAATGGGAGAATAGCAGTTTGCTTAGTAGATGGAGAATTTACAGTAAAAAGAATAAAAAAAGAAAAAAACAAACTCTATTTAATACCAGAGAATAAAAAGTACAAAACGATGGAAATAAAGGAAGAAAATGAACTAATTATTTGGGGGATAGTAGAATATGTAATTAAAAAAGTTTAGCTCTATCCATACATCTTTTTATAATACTCTTTGTAATCACCAGATGTAACACGATCCATCCAATCTTTATTTTTTAAGTACCATTTTACAGTCTTTTCAACTCCTTCTTCAAACTGTAAAGAGGGCTCCCAACCAAGCTCGTTTTTGAGCTTAGTTGAATCAATCGCATATCTAAGATCATGACCGGCTCTATCTTCTACATATGTAATAAGTTTATCAGAAGCTCCCTCTTCTCTTCCAAGTAACCTATCAACTGTTTTAATTAAAACTTTAACTAAATCAATATTTTTCCACTCATTAAATCCTCCTATATTATATGTTTCACCAGTTTTTCCTTTATGAAAAATGATATCAATAGCCCTTGCATGATCATTTACAAACAACCAATCTCTTACATTTTTTCCTTTTCCATACACAGGTAACGGCTTATTATTCAGAATATTATTAATAAATAGTGGAATCAATTTCTCAGGGAATTGATATGAACCGTAATTATTTGAACAATTAGAAATTATAATAGGTAATCCGAAGGTGTCGTGGAAAGCTCTCACAAAATGATCAGAAGAGGCTTTTGAGGCAGAATAAGGTGAATGAGGATCATATTTTGAAATTTCCGTAAAAAAACCTTCCTCATTTAACGAACCATAAACTTCGTCCGTAGAAATATGATAAAATAATTTGTCTGAAAAATTACCATCCCAATATTCTTTTGCTGCTTGTAATAAACTAAGTGTACCCATCACATTAGTTTGTGCAAAAGAAAAAGGATCTTCAATAGAACGGTCTACATGAGATTCTGCAGCTAAATGAATTACACTATTAATATTATATTCATTAAAAATAGTTTTGACTTTTTTGAGATTACAAATATCACACTTTACAAATTTGTAATTTTCTTTATTTTCTATATCTTTTAAATTCTCTAAGTTGCCAGCATAGGTTAATTTGTCCATATTTATAACATTGTAATGCGGATACTTATTCACTAACAATCTTACTAAGTGAGAACCAATAAAACCTGCTCCACCAGTAATTAGAATATTATTTTTCATTATTTAAAATTTTTATACATTTTTTTAAACTTAAATTATATTTAGGAATAGTTATGTTGTAAGTATTTTTAATTTTTGACTTGTCAAGTAAAGAATATTTTGGACGTTTTGCTTGTGTTGGAAATTCATTTGACGATACACCCTTTAAGATAGTATTATAACCAAAATATTTTTTAATTGATTTAGCAAATTCATACCATGAGACTTGACCCTCGTTTGAATAATGATAAAGCCCAGGATACCAATCTTTATGATTTAAAATAAAAATTAAAACTTCAGCTATATCCCTGGCATAAGTTGGAGATCCTATTTGATCGTTAACAATATTTAAAGAATTTCTCTTTCTCATAAGAGATGAAATTGTTTTAACAAAATTTTTACCAAAACTGGAATAAACCCAAGATGTTCTAATTACTATTGACTTGGGATCGTTTGCTAAACAAACTTTCTCCCCTTGTAACTTTGTATTTCCGTAAATATTTACTGGATTTGTAGCAGCATCTTCATTTAATGGCACATTTGAATTTCCATCAAAAACATAATCAGTTGAAATATGGATAATTTTTGATTTATTTTTTGATGTCCAATTGGATAATAAATCTACTGCTTTACAATTTAAAAGATCTGCTAAATCTTGCTGAGATTCTGCTTTATCGACATCAGTATAAGCAGCACAATTTATAATTAAATCAGGATTAATTTTAGATAAATTATTTTGTAAATTTTTAAAATCTAATAGATTAAATTCATCAACGTCAGTAAAAACCCAATTAAATTTTTGGTTAATTAATGACAATAATTGAAGTTCAGAACCCAATTGACCATTTGCCCCTGTAACTAAAATTTTCATTTTATTGATTAAAAAGGTGATTGAAAGTTAGAAAAAGATTTCAAGTTTTGGTCTTTATGAGAAATTATTAAATCAGATTCATCAAATGGCCAATCAATTGATAAAAGTAAGTCTTTCCAAATAATACCGCTATCGAAATCTGGAGCATATATATTATCAACTTTGTAAGAAAATAAAGCAGTATCACTTAAAACTAAAAAAGCATGTGCAAAACCTCTTGGAATAAAAAATTGTTTTTTATTTTTACCAGATAAAATTACTTTTTCATACTTACCATAAGTATTTGATTTCTTCCTTAAATCTAATGCAATATCCAAAACTTCTCCTTTAATACATCTAACTAACTTCGCTTGGTCATGTGGTGGCTTTTGAAAATGAAAGCCTCTCAAGACTCCTTTGCAAGATTCTGATTCATTGTCCTGAACAAAATTTGTTTCACAAATTAATTTATCAAAATTACTTTTATTATAAGGCTCATAAAAATAACCTCTACTATCATCAAAAATCTTTGGTTCAATTATAACAAGTCCTGAAATACATGTTTTTGTAATTTTCATAATACCATGTTTTTTAAATATTCCCCGTATCCTGTTTTGTTTAAAGGCAAAATAAGTTTTTTCAATTGCTTTGAATCTATATAGCCCATTTTGTATGCAATTTCTTCCAAGCAAGCAACTTTTAATCCAGAATGTTTTTCAATAGTATGAATAAAATTTGAAGCCTCAAGCAAAGAGTCATGTGTTCCTGTGTCAAGCCAAGTAAAACCTCTTCCCATGATTTTTACATTAATGTCTCCCCTCTCCAAATATTTTTCATTAACAGATGAAATTTCTAATTCTCCTCTTTGAGAAGGTTTAATAGATTTTGAAATTTTTACAACATCATTAGGATAGAAGTATAATCCAACTACTGCATAATTACTCTTTGGAGATATAGGCTTTTCCTCAATAGTTACAGCATTTTTATTTTTATCGAACTCTACTACTCCAAAATTTTCTGGATCAGTAACATAATATCCAAAAACCGTAGCTTTTTTACTTATTTTGGTTATTTGAACTGAGTCTTGTAACAGTTTGGAAAAACCTCTACCATAAAAAATATTATCTCCTAAAACCAAACAAACATCATCATTTCCAATAAAATCTTCTCCTAATATAAAAGCTTGAGCTAATCCATCAGGTGAAGGCTGTTCTACATAATGAAAAGAAAGACCTATTTCTGAACCTGAACCTAATAATTTTTGAAAATTTGGAAGGTCTTCTGGTGTTGATATTATTAATATTTCTCTTATTCCTGATAACATTAAAACCGATATTGGATAATAAATCATAGGTTTATCGTAAATCGATAGTAATTGCTTAGATACTCCTTTAGTAATAGGATACAGTCTGGTTCCTGAACCTCCTGCTAAAATTATTCCTTTCATTTTATCTTTTTTTTGGTAAATCTTGAAATATTCTATGGACTAAGTTGTTATTAGGAAAAAATAATGTAAAAGCCGTTATCATAATTATTAAAAAATCTGTAATTAAAGATACATTTTTTTGATACCAAAGCTCTAATTCACCCTTATATGGACAAATTTCATCTTTATAAAATTGATCTAAGGGTAAATCTGTTTGAGACAGTAATTCTTCTTCATCACGAAAAACAATAGAACCAATTCCAGTAAGCCCCGGCTTTATATTATATATGTTTTTTTTTACAATTTGAGAGTAGGGCTCAAAAGTCTTATCAACTAAAGGTCTAGGCCCCACTATACTCATTGAGCCATTTAAAATATTAATTAGTTGAGGAAGTTCATTTATTTTTGTTTTTCTTAAAAAAGAACCTAAAGGTAAAATTCTAGGATCATGTTTTTGTGTATGCAAGCCATCACCCATATTTGGGCTATTTTTAAGCATAGTAGCAAATTTAATAATATTAAATTTTTTGTTTTTAAAACCAATCCTTTCCTGTAAATAAAATACATAATGCTCTCCGGTGAATAAGAGTACAATAACAACAGGAATTAAAAAAGGAGTTAATATTAAAATTGCCGAGAATGATAAAGTCAAATCAAAAAACCTTTTAAAAAAAAATTTATACATCTTACATTTTTTGGTCTAAATTCTTTCCAGTTTCAACATGATCAAAATTAGGAATATATTTTTTGATCAGATTTACTATGTCTACTTTTTTCAATTTTTGATTTTTAAATAAAGTTTCAAAATCAATTTTTAACTGATCACTATTTAATAAAATATCACTAGAATTAATAACTCCAATGGAATCATATTTTGAAAGATCATAGTCTTCTTGTTCAGTATAAAATTCTTCAAACCCTTTTTCACCAGATGTATCAGATTTAAAAAAATAAATAGGATAATTATTATTTGAAATTTTAAAATCTTTTGCATCCTTTTCAGACTTTGCGTAATATGGGTTATAATTATTTGTTTTTAGAAAATCCAATGCAATATCTTTAAAATAAATTTGATCTTCGTGAAAATCTAGTTTTGGAAAAAAAATATTTCCTGATTTACCCAAAAAAGTAGCTAATACACATATTTCTCCAGATTGTTCAGGTGTTACAAAAAATCTTTTTATATCTGATGGGCATGATAATGGTTGTTTTTTATTAATTCTATTAACGAATCCCTGTAATAAACTTCCGTTAGAAAAAGCAACATTAGCAAATCTTGCTGTAGTTACCCTAAAATTATTTTTCATTGAAAGTATTACCTTTTCCATTATCAATTTTGAAGCGCCCATTATGTTAACCGGATTTGCAGCTTTATCTGTTGAAACACTAAAAAAATACTTAGGAGGTTTTTTCAAACAAAGCTTCATTAATTTAATAGCTCCAAAAATATTATTAACGATTAGGGCTTCTATAGAAAATATATCTTTTTCTGATCTAACATGCTTATGAGCAGCAAAATTTGCTATCACATCAAAATCTTCATTCAAAAAAATTTTATCAAAAACATCGTGAAGTAAATTTACTGGGTAAGTTAAAAACTCAGGATTATAATCTAATAGTTCTGAGCTTCTTAAATCTCTTGTTAGTTCGGTTAAACTGTTTTCGTTAGTGTCAACAACGACTATCTTTTTCGGCTTAAGTTTTAATAAGCACTTTAAATAATTAGAACCTATTGTGCCAGCACCGCCAATTATCAAAAAAGAATAATTTTCAAATTGGATTTTAGGATTATTAACAAGATTTTTTATGTCTTTTGAAAAAGATATTTTTTTGGGTATAATTGAATTTAATAACATGTTTTGTAAAACTATTGCAATGAATATCCTGAATCTAAATTAATATTTTGTCCAGTAATTTTTGAAGATTTTACAGAAATCAAAAAATCAACCATAAAATTGATGTCTTCATGGTTTATTAATCCTAAAATGTGTTTTGAATCGTAAAAAAATTTATTATTTGCAGGCAATTTGTTCAATAGGTTAATACCCATTTCATTATTAACTAACGATGGAGAAATTGCATTAACTCTAATTTTCCTTTTAGCAAGCTCGATTGATGAAGACCTAATTAATCCATTTAAAGCAGATTTAGAAGAGCAATAAATTGTTTTTCCGGATGAACCAAGTTCTGACATAACTGAACTAAGTAAAACGACACTAGACCCATCAGAGGATATTTTTTTACTAGAAAAAAATCTAAGAGCTTCAAAAGCTGAGAAAAAATTAACATTAAATGAATTTAATATTTTTTTTCTATTAACTAACTTTAAGGGTACTGTTGATTCAATACCAACACTATAAATTAGTGAATTAAGTTTTGTGTCTATTTTTAATTCGCACAAAAACGAAAATAAATTATCGGAGTCAGAAAGATCGTATTGATAAACTTTAGTATTTGAATTCTTTTCAAATAGCTGATTAAATTTTTTTTTATTTCTTACGATTACAATTATTGAGCTACAATAAGTTTTTAAATTTTCATAAATAGCTTTTCCAATTCCTGAGGAGCCTCCAAATAGTAATACATTCATTAATTAATTTTATGTTTTGAGTTTTTTTCTACATGTGTAATAAGATCAGAAAGTTTAAAAGATTCTCCAATATCCTCAACCGTTAGATCTACATCAAAATTTGCTTTAACAAAATTGATTAAAACGAGAGTATTTAGCGAATCCCATTCTTCAATTTGGGTAATATCTGTATCTAATTCGATAACGTTTATAGATTCAATTTCTAAATCTTCAATTAAGTGTGAGGAAAGTATATTGATTTTCATAATTTTTTATTAATTAAAATTTTACATGCTGACCAAGATAGTCCAACACCAAAGCCAGCGAGAATGATATTTTTTTCATTATTAAATTGTAAAGATAAATTTTTAAGGGATATAGGGATTGTATTTGAGACAGTATTTCCAAAATTTTCCATATCAATTATAAATTTTTCTTCGCTAATTTTTGATAAATTTCTTATTGATTGTAAAAGAAATTTATTTGCTTGGTGCAAAATATAATAATCAACTTCATGTTTTTGTAATTTATTTTTTTCTAAAATATCATTTAATAGTTTTGGAATATTTTGAATTGTAAAATTAAAAATTGAAGGGCCATCCATATATAAATTATTATCATTATAAAAATTGATGTTTGCGTAAGATTTATTTAATGGATTAAACTCTTTTCTAAAAAAATTATTTTTAACTATCAACTTATCATATCCCGAACCGTCTGTTCCAAAAATAAAGTTATTAATTCCATTAATTTCAGACATTTCAATAAGGGTCGCAGAAGATGCGTCACTAAAAATAAGTTGATTTATTAAATCTTTATCATTTATGTATTTACTGTACGTTTCAGACGTCACTAGTAAAACATTTTTTACTTGACCTGACTCAATTAATCCCTTTGCAATTGACAAACCATAAACATAACCAGAACATCCTAAATTAAAATCAAATGAGCCAGTGCAATTTTTTAAACCTAATTGATCTTGAATAATACATGAATTAGTTGGTATTAAATATTCAGGACTTTGTGTGCATAATATCAAAAATTCTATATCATCTTTTTTTACATTTGACTTTTCAAATAATTTATTACAAGATTTTATTGCCAGAGTGATAATATTTTCGTTTTCATCACAAATAAAACGTTTTTTAATACCAACTTTTTTTTCAAATCTTTTAAAATTATAATCAGGGAATTTTTGATGAAAAAAACTATTTTCAATTGGATTTGAACCCAAAACATACTCAATATTTTTAATAACACTACCTCTTTTCATTATTTAAAAAAATTTATTATTTGTTTGATAATTGATTTAAGTGCAACAAAATTTATTTTATTAATTTTTTGAAAATTGTTATCAACTATAATTCTAGAGTGAAATTTAATTTTATTCCCATAGAACAAATTTAAAAATTTATTTGTTGGGGCACTATGATAAATATTTTTGACTCCTAATGAACTTAAAACATTATAATGTTTTTTAGAAAATGTACCACCAGGAAGACAAATGGTATCATTATTAAAATGATTTGTTTTTAAAATTTTTAATGACATTTTCCAATCTTTCATCAACTCAAACTCATTAAAGTTGTTCATAAGGTGCTTGTGCCCATGAGCATAAATTTTATGATTTTGTGATATGTTTTTAATTTCATCTAAACTTAAAAATTCTTTTTTTCCAATAAAATCTGTTGCAATAAAAAAAGTTCCCTCAATTTTATTTTTTTTAAGCTCCTTAGCAACATACAAATTACTTTTACCACCATCATCAAAAGTATAATTCACAGAATTACCATATTTCCTAATTATGCTTCTAAATTTACTTTTAGTAATTGTATATTTTCCTTTACTTTCTAAATGCCATCCAGATTTTTCTAAAGGATTATCAAGAACTTCATGAAACATCAAAGATATAATTTCACTCATAAATATCGCCTTTAATACTTGTTGGGAATATGTAATCCATATTTTTGAAAAGAACATTTATCTTTTTCTTAACAATTAATGAACTTGAATCTCCATATAAACCCAAGCATAATTTTTTATATTTTAAACTTAAGTATATTAAATTGATAATTGACACTTTTTTATCATAACATATATTTAATTTTTCTCCAAAATATACTTTATTTAAAGAAGGGGTTGAAAAAGTAAAAAGTTTTTTTGGCAATCCAATAAACTCATGTTTCATTTTAAATTTAAATAATTGAGTAAAAACTTTCAAAGCAATAGGATTAGGACTTGAATTAACAATTGGTCTATTTTTTTCAAATAACATTACTTTAGTAATAAATGGTAATGAAAATTTTCTATGGCTTTGATTAACGTACCAAACACTCAATCCAAACGTATCTTTATTTCCAACAAAACCTACAAATCCAACATATTTATTATCTATTTTCAAAATATATCCAATAAAATCTAATTGATTTTTGTCATAACGTTTTTTCCAGTATTCTTTTCCTCTATTTTTAAAGTCATACTTATTGGATAATAAATCAATAGCAGAGTCATATAACTTACTTTTTTTTAAAACTTTTAAGACTTCCATTTAAATAATACTACTTTATTAATTTTATATATCTTGAGACTCCATTCAATAAATAATGAATTGTATAGTACAAGGATTGAAAAACAGATAAACCAACGTGATCACTTTTCAAAAGAATAAAATGAGAATTGATATAACTAAGTCTTTTTATTATTTTTTTTGTTGATTGTTGTCTGTAATATCCTGAAACAAAATGTAATGGAACACTTTTATATCCTTTTTTAAGAATATTTAACCAAACAACATAATCTTGCTTTCTTTTTATTTCAGGAAAAAAATTGACTCCAACTAATTCTTTATTATAAACAATGGTTAAACAACTTATTTCGGTTCTTCTCAATAAGTCTTTAAAACCAATTTCATAATTTGAGGTTTTAAAAATTTTTGATAAAATTTCACCTTTAGCATTTAAATACCCATAGTCTGTATGAGTAACTGGTATTGATAGTCTTTCCATAATAGGGATTTGTATTTCTAATTTATCAATTTTCCACAAATCATCTGAATCTAGAAATGTAATATATTTTCCCAAAGCAACTTTTAATCCTTCGTTTCTAGCAAAACCTGGACCTTTATTTGAATTTAATTTGATAAGTTTAATCCTTTTATCATTATTTTTCATTTTTTTAATGATTTGCAATGAATTGTCAGTACTATTATCATCTATTATGATTAATTCTAATCTTGAAAAAGTTTGATTAATTACACTTAATATAGATTCAGAAATAAATTTTCCCGAATTAAAATTTGGCATAATTACTGATACCATAGGAGATTTTAAATTCATTTTTTTATTAAAGTTTTAGAAAAATACTGTTCTTTATTATTTTTTATGGATTTCATAAAATATAAGTAAATAAAAAATTTGCCAATGGATTCAATAAATATTATCTGACCCATCATAATAATAAAAATAAAGATTGCAAGTTTATCCTGTTTATTGGGTTTACTTTTAAAAAATAGTATTAACAATAATATTAATCCTATTATTCCATTTTCAAATAATGAGGTTAAATAAGAATTGTGGGAAACTTTTTTAAGTGGATTTAATCTAACATAAGACCCTGTTCCTTGTCCAATTACTAAACTTTTAGATGAATTTTCTATTCCCCAGACAAGATTAAAAAATCTATATTTATCTGCTCTAGTCCTTGATTCCATCGAGGAAATTTCGTATCTCCTTTTGTTGTACTGATCTAAATTACTGTAGTAAACATTTGTAAAATAATAAGTTAGTGAGATCGAAATTATTACTATTAGTGGAACATACTTTAAAGTTTTTCTAAAATTTAAAAAAGAAAAAATTATAAAGGCTAATATTAAGCCTACAACAATTTGTCTAGATTGAACAACGAACGATGTTAAAATTAAAATTATAAGTAAATTAATTTTGAGCTTGTTTTTAGTGTTAGGAATTAAATAAATAACACCTAATAAGTATGCTATTGTTTCATTTCTATTTAACAACTCAATCTCAAAAAACAAAGAGGCGTCAGAAATAGTTAACAATCCAATCCACAATAAAATAAATAGTAAAAAACATAATTGTACGTATAATTTTGATTCATTGGTGTGTTTCGCTAGATAAACTACTAAAATAAGCTTTAGAGGAACTGTTACAATGGAGGTTAAAGAAACATTATTATTTATAAAAAAAAAGATAAAAATATTTGATAAAATAAAATATGAAATAAATATTATATAAAATTTTGGGATATAAATTTTATTTAAAAAAATATAGATTGAAACAAGAACAATTGAAATATCAAATAAACCAATATTTAATGATCCAATTTCAAAAGTTAATAATCTCTCAGAAATAGCAAGTAAAATAAATAAAAAAACTAAATACTTTTTCATAAATGTCTTACAACTCTTATTAAATCATTAATTCTAGTTAAACTTGGAAAAAACGGATCCCACTTTACAGATCCGTTAATTCTCACTCTTCCAACTCGACAAAAAATTGGGTAAATCTTTAAATTAAATTTCTGTGAAATAAATAGTAAAAGTTCTTCTGCGTTCAAGTGCTTGTAAAAAGAAGTTGAGTCTTTTGCATAATCTATTCTATTTAATAATATCTCTGCATTTTTTTTATTGGATATAAAAAATTTATCATTAAATCCACCGTGCCAGCTAAATGCACTAAGACAGACTTTATTAGAAATTTTAATTTTTTTCCACATTATTTTGAAAATCAACTTTGATACTCTATCAAATTTAATATCGTCTCTGAACACAATAACATGTTCGTTACTCTCAATGTTTTGAATTTTAGTGTAAAGGTTTTTCAAGATAAAAAGTTGATTAATCAAATTACTATTTGATTTATAACTATCACAATGTCCATCCTCAAATTTTTTTGAGTAATTTAATAATGATGATTTTATATTTTCATCAATCTTAATTTCCTCAGTATTTTCTACAATCCTATTAATGTTCTTATAAGAAATATTACCATATTCACTTGTTCTTTCATTATTGATATTTTTCACCTTTAAATATGAATAATAAATTATTATTTCAGGTTCAATAAATTGAAAAAAATTAATTACTGATTTTATATTTTCCTTATTTCTTCCAATGCCGTATAAAAGCAAATAACATTTCATAACATATAAGTTTAAAATAATTTTTTACATTTAAGATTTTAGGTCTAACGATAAAAAAAGAAAAATCGCTTAAATTAAATTTAAAATAATTAAATTTTTGATCTTCTAAAAAAATGGGTGTAAGTATTTGATCTCTGTTAATAAATTTTAACCATGGTTCCATTTTTTTAAATGATGGTGATATTTGTTTTGTTAAAACTAAAACTCCATTTTCAGTAATAGGTAAATTTAGTTTATTAGAAAAATCATCAAGAAATAAATTTAAATTTTCTAGATTTATTTTATTTCTACAAATTATTCTGATTAATTCATCCCTCAAAACACCTCCTTCACGATGATTAAAAAAATGTGTATTTTTTAATTTAGATGACTTATTTATAAACTTCTTTGATAATTTAATTCGATAATCGAAGTATATATATTTATCATAATCATAATCAATAAATCTCCATGGTTGAAACTTTATTAATCTAGATAAAATAAAATCATTTTCGTCAAAGGTTTTGAGGTAAGACTTAACATTAATTAAATCTGCATTACCGAAAATATTTTTTGGGGATTTATGACAATAAAAAATTATTAGATTCGGAAAATCTTTACTAAAGATCGAATAATCTATGTCAAATTTGGAATTATAAAATGTGTAGAATACAGATTTCAATTATTTAGAAGAAATAAATAGTGATGAACCAATTTCAAGATCACTTTCAATAAAATTATTTAGTTTAACCTCATTTAGTTTAATATTATTATTTAGAATTATCTTATCCTCGTGAATTAAATTAAAAGACGATTCAAAAGCTTCTCTAAACCAAGATGGAGGCAACCTATTAATATATCTAAAAATAAAAGGTGACGAAATTGATTTATATTGAGATTCATTTAAGATATAATGACCGTTGTATAGTGTTGAAACACCATGTGATTTAAAATCTACATCGGTATACACAATACCATTTTCAGTTAAATTATTGTGTAAAAAAGCCAATACCTCTTTAGGATTTTCAACATGCTCAAAAACAGCTTGAGAAAAAATAAAATCAAACTTAAAAGGAAAAACTTTATTTATTGTGTAAGACGGATCATAAGAAAAAAGATTAGAATCATTGCCATTTATGTAATTTTTAATTTCATCGAAAATTAATTTTTGTCTATTAATTAAAATATCTTTGGAAGGTAAAACTTTCCACAAATTTTCATAAACATCTAAATTTAGTCTTGGATTTATATTTGATTGACAAAAATTTCTATGAATCAATAAATCTGAAGACTTTTTAAACAAGGAACACAATTCGTCTTTTTTCAAATAATTAAATGCGTCAATTGAAACCACACTTTTTGAGCCAACTAATACCCATAACAGCGAAACTATATTTGAATCACCACATCCAACCTCAAGCACGTGTTTTGGTATATTTTTGTTAATACTATAATAATTATCAAATGTTCTTAAAAAAAGAGAATAAATATAATTTGAATCACTAGTTCCACCTGTTTCATTTTTATCAGGATTAAGTAAAGATCTTAACTTTATAAAAATCTTTAATAAGTAAAAATTCTTAGCGATTATAATTCTTAATTTGTTTTTCATAATATTATAAATATAAAAGTTTATAAAATAGCAAAATACTCTGTCCTAATTATTAGGTTTTCAAAAGATATAGCACTGAAATAATTAAATGTTCTTAAAAAATTTAATAACATAAATTATAATTTGTTTTTATCCATTATTTTAATTAATTGCATCAATTTTATTCCAAAACACTTTCTTATCTCTAATTATTTTATTAAAAATCTTTTGATCAATTTTTTGGTGTGGTCTGAAATTAAATTTCAAATAATCGTTAATGTAAATTTTAGTATCAGGATTAGAAAATCCAAAACAATGAAGTTCAGAATTATTATCAAGTTTATTATATGATCTCATTATATTATAAAATCCATTAGAAGGTCTCAAATTAGAATTAACCTTATGTATTATTTTAAAAAAAAGAAGAGCAGCTAAAATAATTTCTTTTAAATTATATGTCCGTAGTAAATTCCAAAAACCAAAGAATTTAAATAGGTCTATTATCACATCTCTATGATCTAAAATTTTAATAATATTGATTTTTGAATACTGTTTAAAAAAGGAAATATCAGAACTATGGCTTTTGTGTAATATCACATCCAAACAATCATTATCTAAATATAACATGTCAAGAACTTTGCTATATCTCTTATACTTTAATTCATCATCGTGTTCAAAAAACCGAAGTGTAAAATCTTGTATTCCTATTAAATTTTTTTTGTATTTGAATATTTTTTTACTTAAATATCCATTAGATTGAAATATGATTTTATCGAAAAGAATTTCTGAACCTTTCTTAAATCTAGCTCCTCCAACAACAGCATACTTCATAATTTTAGGTAGATTTTAACTTTAAAACAAAAATAGAATTATAAATAAAAGATGGGATTTCTGAAAAAATTATAATTTTTATTAATAGTTCCGGGGTTATATTTTCGTAAATCGTAAAATACAATATTGTCATTAAACAAAAAAAATATTTAAGGGTTACACTAAATAATTTATTTCTCTGAAAATCTAAGTTGTCATAAATTACATTAAAAAATTTTAAAAATAATAATGAAACATAGACTAGAGATAATTTTATTATTTGAATAGCTTCAATATATTTAGGTGTGTATGTAATTATTATATCATTTAAAAAATATGAAACAACTATTAAAGCTATGATATATAAAAAAATGAAGGGGATTAAAGTATTCTTAATGAAATTATAAATGGCTTTTTTTAAGTTATCTTTATTGTAGACTGATTCTGAAAAAGATACATAAAAAACTTTTTCAATTGAGACTATTAATTTATTAAATGAATTAACTATGAGAAAAAATAAAGAAAAAAGTCCAAACGTTTTTGAATCAAAATAAAAAGCAAAAAAAGTACTTATTAGAATGAAATAATAATTATAAAAAAGGTTTACAAAAAAAATGGGTAAACTTTGTTTTAATAATTTTATAATTTTTTTAAGGTTAAAAATTGGTTTTAATTTGAAAGGAGCTTTGAGAGATAAGTATATTAAATCAAAAATAAAAATAAAAATATGCTTAATATACAACCCGAGATAATTAAATAAAAAAAGAGATACAATTGAAGGTATGTACAATAATGAGGATATGAATTGAGCCTTACTTAAATTATTAAACTCGTTTGATGTCCTATAAAGCAATTTCAAATATTTATTAACGTATATCTGTTGCCAAATATTTATTAAAATTAAAAAAGCGGATAATGAAATTAAAAATTGATTTTTAAGTAATGAATAAAATATATAGCAAATTAATATTAAAGTTACAGGAATTAAAATAACTAAAAAATAACCCTTTACAGTTTGTAAGATTTCAAAAGCTTCATTTTTTTTATTTACTGAAAGTAACCCTGGTACTTCTTTCTGCACGATTACACCTACGCTAAAATGTAATAAAACAATATAAGTTCCGACTAATAAAACTTTATTAAAATAACCTAAATCTTCAGGGTTAACAAACTTTAGTATAAATAAAGCAAATAATGAATTAAAAATTAAAACAGAAAAGTTACTACTTCCAAAAATTAAGGTAGTTTTATTGTAACTTAAATAAGTTATTAATCTTTTAATGAAAAATTTAAACAAAACATATATTTAAAAAAATTAACCTATTCCTTTCCAAGTTGCACCTTTTTGTGTATAAAAATGATAGGCCTCTAAATTAGGCGAATAAATAAAACTTTGTTCTAGCTTATCTACTAAATTAATAGCCCAATATCTATCTTCCTTTCCGCTTAAACTTTCATCGAAAGGGTTTAGTTCCAAAAATGATTTTCTGTAGAAACAAAATGCATTATGTAAAAAATACCTATCCTCTATACTCGAATATAAATTTATTTCTTCTTTTTTTCCAAAATGAGACCATATGTATCTTTTAGATATTTTTTTTCCGTAGAAGATTGGAATTTGGTTTCCAAATACAGCTCTATGCTTAATTAATAGTTCATAAACTATTTTTAAATTCATATTTATTATTTGACAATGAGCAGATAAAATTAAGACTAAATCATTGTTGCATTTGGATACACCATAGTTCAAAGAATAACCAGGGGAATATGATTTTTTTATTTTATAAATTTTGATGTCATATTTATCAAAAAGTGAAACAATCTTAAGAGTTTCATCACTGCTATTATCATCTACTATTATAATTTCAGGATTTTTAAAATTATCAATACATGATTGAATAGAAAAACCAATGTATTTTTCTTCATTTCTAGTTCTAATTACTACACTTATTTTTTGATTATCCATTAAAAATAGATTTTAAGGTTTCATAATTAATTGCTTGAGCTGGGTCACTTATAGAGTTGTCAGGATCAGGGTGAGCCTCAATTATTAATCCATCCGACCCAGCAGCTATAGCAGCTTTTGAAATTGGTTCTACAAAATTTCTGTAACCAGTTGAGTGACTAGGATCATAAATAATAGGAATATTTGTTAATTCTTTAAGAGCAGGGATCATCATTAAATCTGGTGCCCATCTGACTGTGGAAAACACATGTCTATAAGATGGCATTCCTACTACTCCTCTTAAGCATATTGCTATGCTTTTATTACCACCAACAAGTATTCTCTCACATGCACCTAATATTTCATCAATAGTACCCCAAGTTCCTCTTTTAAGCAAAACTGGAATATTACACTTACCTAGTTCATCTAAAAGAGAATAATTTTGAAAATTTCTAGTTCCTATTTGAAAAATATCTGCAACGTCTCCTACTTCTTCAATCATTCTTGGATCCATAACTTCGGTGACTATTGGTAATCCTGATTCTTTTTTTGCTAGTTTAAGTAGTTCTAAGCCCTCTTTTCTTAAACCCTCTTTCCAACCATTTTTCTCTTTTAGAATCGGAAAGGTACAAGGTTTATAAGCTCCTGCTCTTAAGGCATCGGCACCACATAACTTAATCTCATTTGCAATTTCTATAATTGAAGGACCCTCAACTGAGCATGGTCCAGCAATTTTGAAATGTTTCCAATTAAAATTTGTATCTAAATCGATACTCAAATTTAATTTACCTTGTTCTTGTAAATCTTTAATGTATTTGTTCATTTATATTTTTTTCTGCGTTAATTAAATCTTGTTCGCTGTGAATATTAGTACATTCATCTCTCATAGAACCAACTCTTCTACTCATTTTTCCTGATTTCACGTGTTCTGCTTTAGTAATTCTAATTGATCCGTTTCTAGTTCCATCTTTGTCAACAGTAAACAAATCGTCATATTTATTTTCATTAGCATAAATTAACATATCATCTAATGGAAGAGTTCTGTCAGGGTGATCTGGCTGAACACCAACAACATGCGAAAAAGAATCGTCATTTAAATTTTTGAAAATTTCAATGTAAACATCTGCTACTTCTCTTTCACCCATAAAATTTTTATCTCTTCCGATTACTTCAACTTCATAACTTTCAGCTATAGATCTTATTTTAGGATCCTCTGTTGAAACTACAATTGTGGAGGTTAAGTTAGAAGATTTAGCATACAATATTGAATGTTCCAATAAAGTTTTACCTGATATAACCCTTAAATTCTTCTTTTTTAATCTTACTGAATCACCCTTTGCTGGAATAATTACTAATGCATTTATCATATTTTTATAATTTATTTATTGACCATTTATATGCTTTTGTTTGACCTTCTATTGTCATCCCACCTACATGTGGGGTTAAAATTAGGTTTAGATTTTTGTTTTCCAAAAGAAAAAAGCTAGAATCTTTAATATCATCAAATTCATTTTCAAGTACATCAGTTCCATACCCTTTAAGATTATTATCTTTTAAAGACTTGATAACGTCTAATTCATTAACTATTTCTCCTCTTGAAGTATTAATTAGATAATCAACACCTTTACTCAACAAAGAATAATTAATCATTCCTCTAGTTTCATTTGTAACATGCACATGCAATGAAACTATCTTTGATTTTTCAAATAATTCTTCAATAGTTTTACAATTAACTCTATCGTCCTCAATATAAGGGTCGTAAACAAATATATTTGCTTCAAAAGCATCGCAGAACTTATACATCATTTTTCCAAGTCTTCCAAATCCAACAATTCCTATATTACTATCTTTAATTTGATTTCCAACAAAAGGAGTGTAATCCCATTTTTTTTTTGAATGAACAAAATTATTGGATTTTGTTATGTGTCTCATCAAATCAATCATTAAACCAAATGCTAACTCAGATGTTGATGGTAATTCATTAATTAATTCTAAATCGTTTTTATGACTTTGAATTATTATGCTGCTTTTGTTACAATAATTAATATCTATATGATTTAGTCCGGTTGAACAACTATTAATTAATTTTATATTTGTTCCTGATAACAATTCTTTATCTATTTTAAAATCTTGTTTATTGGGATTACAAACAATAGTGTCAATATTTTCCTTAATAATAAGATTTTTAAGATCATTCTTTTTAATATTCTCTTCAAAAAAAACTTTTCCTTTAGTTTTTAATAAATCTTCTATACCATCTAAGTGAGAAATAGGTGTAATAACTATAATTCTTTTTTCCATACTATAAATTTTTCAAATACCTTAAAATATGTTCTTTTGTAACTTGTTAATATTATAAATTGCATTTAACTTTTAATTTATGACAGTGAATGATGAACATCACCTTATCTATTTTAAAGATTTGCATCGACTAAATTATTGTCTAAAAAGTTCTTAATATCATAAATTACAGCATTCTTATTTTTTAGTGATAACACATCTATTTCATTAAATTTATTATGAGAAACAGCTAAAACAACAGCATCAAACTTTTCGTTGGGTATTTGTTTTATAGTTTCTATTCCATATTCTTGCATTACTTCATCTTCATCTGCCCAAGGATCATGAATGGTGATATTGGTTCCATATTCTTTTAGAGCATTTACAAGATCTATTACTTTTGTATTTCTTACATCTGGACAATTTTCTTTAAATGTTATACCCAATACAAGAACTTTAGATCCATTTACTGATATATTCTTCTTAATCATACATTTCACAATTTCGGAGGCTACATAATCCCCCATTCCATCATTTAATCTTCGTCCAGCTAAAATAATTTCAGGGTTATATCCATTTTCTTGAGCCTTTTGGGCTAAATAATATGGGTCAACTCCTATACAATGCCCACCAACTAAACCTGGTTTAAAGGGCAAAAAATTCCATTTTGTTCCAGCCGCCTCCAATACATCATGGGTATTTATATCCAAAAGATTAAATATCTTAGCTAGTTCGTTCACAAAAGCTATATTAATATCTCTTTGAGAATTCTCAATTACTTTAGACGCTTCGGCTACTTTTATTGTTGGTGCTAAATGAGTGCCAGCTATAATCACAGACTTATATAAAGCATTTACTTTTTCTCCAGCCTCTGGTGTTGATCCTGAAGTTACTTTGAGTATCTTTTCAACTGTATGCTCTTTGTCTCCTGGATTAATTCTCTCCGGTGAGTAACCTACATAAAAATCTTTGTTAAATTTTAAACCAGAAATGTTTTCTAGAACAGGAACACAGTCTTCTTCTGTAGCTCCTGGATAAACTGTAGATTCATAAATTACCATATCACCTTTTTTTAAAACCGTTCCTACTGTTTCACTTGATTTTAAAAGAGGTGTTAAAATGGGTCTATTGTTTTTGTCTACAGGGGTCGGAACAGTAACAATATAATAATTGCAATCCTTAATTTTTTCTATTTGATTGGTACAAAATAGTCCATTTGAAACAGAACTTTTACTAATCAAAACTGATTGTAATGTTTCTTTATCAACTTCCAAAGTTGAATCTATACCCAACATTAATTCAGATATTCTATCATTATTTATATCAAAACCAATTACTGAATATTTAGTTGCAAAGAGTCTTGCCAATGGCAAACCAACATATCCTAAGCCTATGATTGCTATTTTATCTTTTTTCATTTTTTTATAAATTTTTCCAATACCATTCCACAGCTTCTTTCAAACCTTGTTTCAGGTTAAACTGTGGGTTATAATTTAATTTTTCTTTAGCTTTATTAATACTTGCATGTGAATGTGGAATGTCACCTGCTCTATTGGGACCATATAAGATCTCAATATTTGAAATTTTACAATCTAACTCAGATAAATACAATTTAAGGTAACCCATTAATTCATTCAACGTGTTTCGATCTCCATATGCTACATTATAGACCGTATTAATGGCTTTCTCATTGGAAGTGACCAAGCTTAATAAATTAGCCTGAACTACGTTATCGATATACGTAAAGTCTCTGGAGTAATTACCGTCCCCATTAATAATAGGAGATTCTCCTTTCATGAGTTGACTTACAAATTTTGGAATAACTGCTGCATAAGCACCATTTGGATCTTGCTTTCTTCCAAAAACATTAAAATAACGCAGTCCAATCGTTTCAAGTCCATAAGTTTTTGAAAAAATATCCGCATATAACTCATTTACATATTTTGTAATGGCATATGGCGATAATGGTTTTCCAATAATATCCTCAACTTTTGGTAATGATTCTGAATCTCCATACGTTGATGAACTAGCTGCAAAAACAAATCTTTTCACACGATTATCTCTTGCTGCAACTAGCATATTTAAAAAACCTGTCACATTCACATCATTGGATGTGATTGGATCTTTAATAGATCTTGGAACTGAGCCTAATGCCGCTTGGTGAAGAACATAATCAATATTTTTAGAAGCTTTTAAACAATCATTAAGGTTTCTAATATCTCCTACAATTAGAGTGAAATTATTATCTTTCAAAAGCTTTTCAATATTTTCTCTTTTACCGTTAGAAAAATTGTCTAGACAAACTACTTTATTACCTAAACGGAGTAGCTCCTCACACAAATTTGAACCTATGAAACCTGCTCCACCAGTAACTAATATAGTATTATTAGAAAACTTAATTTTCATTTATATATAATTTTTATACCATTTTATGAATTCTTTAAGTCCTTTATTGATTGAGGTATTTGGTCGATATCCAAAATCTTTGACTATTTCACTAATATCAGCAAATGTTTTAGGAACATCTCCTTGTTGCATTGGAAACATTTCTTTAATTGCTGTCTTACCAATAGCATGTTCAATCGTTGCTATAAAGTCTTTTAAGCTCTCCGATTTATTATTTCCAATATTGTATATTTTGTAATGTTCTCTTTTGTCAATGTTTTTTTCAATTATTTTAGTAACACCATTTACTATATCATCAACATACGTAAAATCACGTTCCATTTCACCATTATTAAATACTTTAATGGGTTTATCATTAGAGATCGCTTCAGCAAATAGATAATAAGCCATATCTGGTCTTCCCCAAGGGCCATACACAGTAAAAAAACGTAATCCTGTAGTTTTAAAACCATATAAATGACCATAAGTGTGGGCCATTAATTCATTACTCTTTTTTGTTGCAGCATATAAACTAATTGGATAGTCTACATTATCAGTTGTTTCAAACGGTGTTTTTTTATTTTCTCCATAAACACTAGAACTGCTTGCATACACCAAATGTTTTACTTTGTGATTTCGACACCCCTCAAGTATATTTAAAAACCCAGAAATATTACTATCCGTGTATGCTTTTGGATTTTCTATAGAATACCTAACGCCTGCCTGAGCAGCTAAATTGCAAACTACTTCAAACTGTTCTTGTTTAAATAGATTATCAATACTTTCATAATCAACTAGATCTATTCTAGAGAATCGCAAAGAATTGAATTTAACACTTTGGACTTGATTTTTAAAGAGCTTTGCTTCTAGTTCGTTAAACCCTAATTCGTTTAAACGATCAAACTTTAGTTTAGGATCATAATAATCGTTAATGTTGTCAATACCATAAACTTCATGTCCTTGGTTTACCAATTTTAAACAGGTATAAAATCCAATAAATCCAGCTGCACCAGTAACTAATATCTTCATCTATTTTTTTCCTATTTGATAATATTCATATCCTTTTTCCTCCAGACTAAATGTATTGTACTGATTACGGCCATCAAAGATAACAAGTGTTTTCAATAGTGTTTTAATTTCTTCAAAATCTGGAGATCTAAACTCTTTCCACTCAGTAAGTAATACTAATGCATCTGAATCTTTTAAAACCTCATACTTTGATGTTAAATAGGTTATGTTTTGAACTCCTTTTAAATAATGCTCTTTAGCTTCTTCAATTGCTTTTGGGTCATAGGCTTTTATTTTAGCCCCTCGTTTCACTAGTTCCTTAATTACATAAATGGATGGTGCTTCACGCATATCATCAGTTCCTGGTTTAAAGGCCAAACCCCAAATACCAAAAGTAAAGCCGGTTAGGTCTTCTCCAAAACGGGTTACAATTTTCTGTACGATTACTAATTTCTGTGCATCATTTACTTCCTCAACCGCAGTGATCAACTGCGCAGTATAACCATTTTCTTTGGCTATTTTTGTTAACGCCTTTACGTCTTTTGGAAAACAAGAACCTCCATAACCTGCACCTGGATAAATAAAACTGTATCCAATGCGCTGATCTGAACCAATTCCGATTCGTACTTGATTGGCATCGGCGCCTACTTTTTCACAAATGTTAGCAATTTCATTCATAAAAGATATTTTAGTAGCTAACATTGCATTGGCTGCATACTTTGTCATTTCAGCAGATCGGACGTCCATAGATATAAAACGATCTCTTGACATGCAAAAAGGATGATATAATTGTTTCATCTTCTTTGTAGCATAGTCACTATCTGTTCCGACAACCACCCTGTCTGGCTTCATAAAATCTGGAATAGCAGCTCCTTCTTTTAAAAATTCAGGATTCGAAACCACATCAAACTGTAAATCAGAATTACGTAAATTTAATTCTTTTTGAATGGTTTCCTTTACCTTATCTGCAGTTCCAACGGGTACCGTAGATTTATCGACCACAATCAATTTTTTCTGCATTGATTGACCAATCGATTTTGCTACGGCTAAAACATATTGTAAATCTGCAGAACCGTCATCTCCCATAGGAGTTCCAACGGCTATAAAAGCTATTTCAGAGTTTTGTAAAGTTTCTTGTAACGCTGTTGTAAAAAACAAATTTTCATTTTTTACATTTTTTAAAATCATGGTCTCCAAACCAGGTTCAAAAATAGGAATGATTCCTTGATTTAATTTTTTGATCTTGACAGGATCTATATCTACGCAAGTAACCCTATTTCCCATCTCTGCAAAACACGTACCTGAGACTAACCCAACATATCCGGATCCTATAACTGTAATATTCATTTTTTATTTATTTTCATTTTTTTTACTTGGTTTCTAAGTCCACTCGATGAAAATCGATGATCTCTAGAATTGTAATAAATATCAATTCCCTTTTCTTCGCAATAACCTCTTCCAGTAAAATTTTTTTCTTTATACTCGTCACCAATGATTCTAATATCTAGCTTAAAAGAACGTAAAATATCTTCCAAATCTTGTTCAGATACGTAAGGGACAATTTCATCTACATGCTTAGATCCTTTAAGCTGGATATAACGCTCTATTATGGACTGTGAAGGCTCGTTCTTCTCAGGGCGATCAAACGAAGGGTCTAACTGTAAACCTACGATCAAATAATCGCACTGACGTTTTGCTTCTTCCAACATCTTTATATGCCCGGCATGTAATAGATCAAAAGAAGAAAAAGTAATTCCTACTCTCATAATTTTATTTTCTTTAAGAATTTAAATAGTATTTTTTTAATATTAAAATCGTGTTAATAATCTAGTTTCCTGTCTACTTTGTAAAAATGGCTTCGCCAAAAAAAGTCACAATTTAATGTGCAAATTAAATGTAATTTTTAATTAATACTAAGCCTCAAAAATAGTTAGTGAATTTTGTTTTAAAGACTTATTTGAAACAAAAAAACTAACTTTTCTTTTTATTTTTAATTCAATTTTTGGAGATATTTTTTCTAAATACTCTTTATTAATGTTATCCCCAACAATTAAAACTTCTATAACTCCAGAATCTATTCCTTTAGCATAGTCTCCAAGAAGCATAATTTTTTTTACATCTCCAATCCTGTTATAGACTGTTTCTAGAATTTCTTCAATACCCAAATGCTTATGGACTATTTTTTGAATAATTTTAAACAAAGGGTGGAAAGCATTAGCCTTATAAATAACTTTATTGTTTTGGTTGTGCTTTTCTAAATAGCCCGCAGAAGACAAGTTGTTTAATTCTTTTCTAACAGAATTAGTGGATTCTCCAAACTCATTAGCCAGACTGTTTAAATAACCTTTATTGGCAATATTTAAAAAAAACTTAATAAGAAGTCTTAATCTAGTTTTGGATGTGATCAGTGATTCTAACATATAATAAGTAACAAAAGTACTTGATTTTTTTATAATATAAAAATCATATTTTTACCCTTATTTTATTTAAATGAAAAAAACTGTTTTAATCACTGGAGCCGCTGGATTTATAGGATCACATTTATGCGATTGTTTCCTTTCTAAAAATTACAAAGTAATAGGGATAGACAATCTAATAACAGGTAATTTAAAGAATCTGTCTCACCTTAATTCAAATTTGGATTTTCAGTTCAATAAAATTGACATCACCCATGATTTTAATATAGAAGACTCAATAGATTTTATACTGCATTTTGCCTCTCCAGCCAGCCCAATTGACTATTTAAAAATTCCACTGGAAACTCTAAGAGTAGGATCTTTAGGAACCGAAAACATTTTAAAAATAGCTTTAAAAAATAATGCTCGTATTTTAATTGCTTCCACCTCAGAAGTTTATGGTGATCCACTAGTACACCCGCAACCTGAAGAATATTTTGGTAATGTTGATCCTGTTGGACCAAGGGGCGTCTACGATGAGGCCAAGCGGTTTCAGGAAGCCTTAACCACCGCTTACCATACCTTTCATGGGCTTGATATAAGAATAGCTAGAATATTCAACACTTACGGCTCAAGAATGAGAGTTAATGATGGAAGAGCAATTCCGGCCTTTATGAGTCAAGTTTTAAGGGGGGAGAGCTTAACGGTGTTTGGAGACGGCTCTCAAACCAGATCTTTTTGCTATATAGATGATATGGTTGATGGAATTTATAAGCTCTTACATTCAGAGTACTCTAAGCCTATGAACTTAGGAAATCCTGAAGAAATAGCTTTAATTGACTTTGCAAAGGAAATTATAGCTATGGGTGGTGCTGATAATAAAATAGTTTTTAAAGCTCTTCCTGTAAATGATCCTGTTAAAAGAAAGCCTGATATAGCTAAAGCAATGAAAATTTTAAATTGGCAACCCCTTGTTTCAAGAAAAAAAGGACTAGAAATTGCTTTCAATTATTTTAAGAGCTTAACTTTGGAAGATCTAAATAAAAAAGATAGTAGATTTGCATAAACACTTATTAAAAACACTTGTGAAAAAACACCGTCTAATTAATTTACTTAAAATCTTTATTCTCTTTTTTTTAATTGATTCTTGTTCTTATCCAGAAATTTCAAGAGATGAACTGATTTATGATAACGATTTTGAAAGCGGAAACTTAACTGAAATTGATGGTAAAGCTACTTCTACTTTTAACAACACCACGGTTCTAGGGGATTTCAATAACGATGGTTTTACCTTACATTTAGAAAATACAGGGGACCACGACTATGTTTTTATTTCTTTTGATTTATACGTTCACGGCACTTGGGACGGAAATTTTAACGGATTTCCAGAAAACGACAAACCAGATAAATGGATTATGGAATTAGATCCTGATATGGATTTAATAAAAGACACTTCAAGCGATCGGTTTGTTACCACATTTTCTAACAGCCCTTGTTTCTCGAATTATTGTTTAAGACAATCTTATCCTGAAATGTATCCTTTTGAGAATAATCCAAAAACTGGAAACAGTAAAGTTGATCTTCCTAAAATATGTAAAGACTCCTATTTTGGAGGCACCTCAACTTTATATAAAATTGAAAAAGGATTTAGACATTCGGGCAATGCCGTTGTAATAAGATTTTATGATGAGCTTTATCAGCCAAATGCTATAGATGATTTTGGAGTAGTTCAATCTAAATGTGATGAGAGTTGGTCACTGGATAATTTAAAAGTAAGAGTAATTTCCTACAACTAATGAAATACAATTTCTTCTTATTTTTATTTTTCACATTTCTTGTATCATCCTCCCAGACAATTAATCTTAACGAATCGTACTTGACCGATTATTTAAGAACCTCGCAACTACTAGGAAATTTTAAAAGTGAAGTGTCTTTTACCTTAAAACCTCTCAATATTGGGAAAAATGGAATAGAAATAGATAAAGAAATTTTTGATACAGAAAAATACGCTCCTACGCTGCTGAGTTTTTTAAAAGGAAATGGAAAAATAAAAATACTTCCTGTAGATTATAATATTGAATTTAACAGTCGTCACCCCTATAATAGAAATAACGGAAGTATGGGGCCCAATCGTGGGTATCAACACATACTAAGCGCAGGGATTTATGCAGAAATAGGCCCCTTATCTATTCAGTTAAAACCCGAATATTTATATTCACAGAATAAAGATTTTGAAGGGTTTGGAGAAGGGCCTAATGGTCATTATCCAGCTATATGGGCAAAAAGATACAAACTATGGAATAAGATAGATATGCCTGAACGTTTCGGTGAAAAAAGCATTAGTAAAACATTAATAGGGCAATCTAGTATCAGATTAAATTTTAAAGGACTAAGTCTTGGCCTGTCCAATGAAAATATTTGGTGGGGACCCTCTATTAGAAACAGTATCATGATGAGTAATCATGCCAGAGGATTTAAACACATTACTTTTAATACAACTAAACCGCTGAAAACTAAAATTGGAAACTTTGAGTGGCAAGTAATTTCAGGTAGATTAGAATCTTCAGGCTATTTACCTGCAAATTCTGATTTTCAAGTAAGTGGAACGAATATTTATGTGCCTAAAATTAATCAACAGGGACGAACGGATGATTGGAGGTATTTACAGGGCTATTCTATTACTTATTCTCCAAAATGGGTGCCTGGACTGTCACTGGGCTTTATTAGATGGGTGCAAATGTACGCTGCTCTAGTTGAAGGAAAATATTGGTGGATGGAAGGTAGTCCAACATGGTTCCCTGCTTTTCAAAACTTATTTAGAAAAAATGATAAGTATGAAAATTATGAGGCGCAAACTAATCAAGCCGCTGGAGTGTTTTTGAGGTGGTTATGGAAAGATGCTAAGGCTGAAATTTATGTAGACTTTCATCACAATGATTCTAAACAAAATATTAGAGACTTACTTCTTGATTCTGAACACAGTAGAGCCGTTACAGTTGGCTTACAAAAAGTTTTTAAAATAAGTAATGATGATTTTTTGTTTTCATGGGAATGGACGCAAATGGAGCAAGCTGCCACAAGCTTGGTAAGAAATGCCGGGTCTTGGTATGAGCATGGTTATGTATACGATGGTTACACTAACCAAGGAGAAGTGCTTGGATCCAGTATTGGTCCTGGAAGCAATTCACAATACTTTGCATTAAGTAGAATAAGAGATACAGAAAAATTAGGAATAGCATTAGAAATTATAGATCAGGATAATGATTTTTATCATTCAGCATTTTCTAATAGCAATGGATCTTGGGGTGATTATAGAAGACATTGGAAAGATTTTAATTTACACGTAAATTTCTCAAAAAAATATAAAAATTTATGGCTTTCCTCAAATCTAATGTATTCAAGAAGTTTAAATTATAAGTGGGATTTAGAAGATTATTCAACACCTTATTATTCTCCAGGTAATGATGTGAATAATTTTCACATGACCTTAAAATTAGCCTACTTAGTTCCTTTGGCTAACTAAAGAGTTGAAAACCTCTAAATACTGACTGGAAACAAAGTCCCAATCGTATTTTTCAGAAATTCCATTTATAGATTCCTGTCTTAGTTTATCAATTTCAAGTTTTTCTTTTTCGCAATACTCAATCTGATTAGTTACAGATATTAGTTCTTTTTTAAAAAACAACCCAAACTTTCCTTTTTGAAGCATTTCCTTATTAAATACCGTATTTAAAGCTAGAATAGCACAGCCGTAAGCCATGGCCTTAATCATAGTTGGGTTGGTTCCGCCAAACTCGTGTCCATGAATATAAACATAACAGTTGTGGTATAATTCAGCTAATAGATCTTGATCCTTCACGTATCCAGTAAAAATCAATCTTTTATCGTTTATTTTTTTCAAATTAGAAGCATAAGAATCTTTATATGGGACGTCTCCTACAATAACTAATTTCTTTTTTGAACTGGATTTTAAAAACCCCTTAATAATTAAATCGGCGTTGTTGTCAGGTATTAACCTTCCTATAACTAAGTAATACTCTCTTTGCCTTAGAGCCCAGTTATTTATTAAGTCAGGATTTTTTGATTTTCTAATATCAGCTCCATAAGCAATGACCTTAGAATCTCTTTTAAAAAGATCCAAATAAACCTTTCTCATTTCATCAGAATCGTTAATTATCTGATCGTAAAAAAGAGTAGCCATTTTAGATGCCCATTTAAAATAAATTGATCCCAAACCTTTCCATTTAGGTCTTAGCCATTCAAGACCGTCAACATTAATAGCCGTTGGAATTCTAAATAATTTAGTTAAAAGTCCAAAAGGACCATTAGCCGAGTTGACAACTAGCAGCACATCCGTATTTGAAAAACAGGCATGAATAATCGATAAAAAAGAGTGAATAGGCTGTGATAATATTTTTGTTTCAATAGTAGGGACATACACAAGCTTAATGTCTTTTATTTTTTTGGGTCTTATTTCAAAAAGTCCCTTATGACAATAAATCGTGACATTACAATCTTTTAGAACTAAACGCTCGCTAAGCTGCTTTACAAAGGTTTCGTAGCCACTATACACATAAGGATAGCCTCTAGTTCCTATAATAGATATGTTTATTTTTTTATTCATTTAAAGCAAACTATTAACTTCTTTTAAAATATTTTTACTGAACGACTCCGAACTAAAATTAATTTTAAAATTCTTTTTACTGTTCTCTAAATGCTTTTTTTGCAGCTTAGTATTAGCACAATACTCATTAATTAAATCGGCTGCTTTTTTTGGATCATTATAAGGAATTAATAATCCATTATTCCCGTTATCTAAAATTTCAATAGCGCCGCCTAGATTAGTAGCCACTGATGGCAAATCATTATGTAATGATTCAAACAATACTGTTGGAAGAGGATCTGGCGCTATAGCAGGGTGAATAAATAAATCTGATTGTTTTAAAATACTCGAAACATCCTCTCTAAAGCCTAAAAATTTAATATGATTTTCTAATCCTAATTTTTTAACTTTTTGTTTAAGATTTTTTTCATAATAAGAATAACTAGGAAGTGTGTCACCTACTATTAAAAACTTAAATTTTTTAGATTTTTCAATAAGCTCATTAGCGATGTCAATTAAATACCCATGACCTTTATTAGGGATAATTCGCGCCACACTAGTGATCACAAAATCGTCTTGATCTCGCTCTCGTTCAACTAAAGAATCTGTTTTGCTGAAAATAATCCCATTATAAATTCTTTCAATTTTTTTGACTTCAATATATTTAAGCCAGTGTTTTTTAACACTATTGGAAACTGTTAAAACTTTACTGGAATATCTATTAATTATTTTTCCAATAAAAATTTCATAAATTTTATTGCTTATAGGAATTTCGTGAACATGAAACAAGCTTGGTATTTTGTTTTTCTTTGCTGCTACGGCAGCTGAAATAATAGTTGAAGTGTTTGTATAAACTAAATTAATTTTATTTTTTTTTACATAATCTGATAAAAAACTGATGGCCTTAATATTTATTATAAATCTATTAAAAAGACCAAGTGGATTTAAATATTTTTTTCTAAGTACACCTAAGTTGTGATAATTTATTAAAATGTTTTTATCAATTAATTCATCTAAGGGCCCTTTTGAGGGAAGCATAACATGGATTTCATAATTAGCATTATGTAATAAATCACATGTCTGAATGAAAATTTTGCTGGCTCCATACAAGTCATTTGAACTATGCAGAATTAAAATCTTTTTATTTTTCATCCCAATTATAAATTATATTTTCAAATCCTTCAATAAATTTCTTTCTACTAAAATTTTTTAATTGAACTTCACCCTTAGCAACAAATTTTTCTCTTAGTTCTTTAGAATTTATAAGTTCTTGTATTTTTTCTGAAAGTGAAATAAAATTTCCTTTTTCAAAATATACTACTGCATCATTTCCAATTTCCTTGAAAACAGGGATATTAGAGCAAACTACAGGTGTTGAATAAGAGAAAGATTCTATTATTGGAATTCCAAAACCTTCATCAATCGAGGGAAAAACATAAACCAATGCATTTTTATAATATATACTTAAGTCTTCATTGCTAATGAAAAATGGAAATATTACATCACTATCTAAATTATTATTATCAATGAAACTTTTAATTTTATTATATACTTTTTTATTTCCGTTCACTATAACAGCCCCTGCTAATATTAGTTTTAAATTTTTATTAGACTGATTTTTCTTTAAATCACTAAAAGCTTTTACGAGAGTCAATAAATCTTTTCTTTCTTCAAAAGAACCAATATGTAAAATATAGGATTTAGGCAATCTTAAACTTGAGAGTGTCTTTTTATTAAAAATTTGAGGTTTTTCAGAACTTTGATATATGTAATTTATTGTTGTTGTTGTTTTTAATTTATCTTTTAGATTTGTTTTTGAATAATTACTTGTAGTGACTATTTTAGTTTTATTGTTAATTCCTAATTCTACTAGAAAGAGAAAATATTTCTGCCATAATAAACTGTAATTTTTAGGATAATCCCAAAATAATGAATCATGGATTACAATAATTTTTTTTGTTTTAAAAGTTAATATTGGAGCTATATAATCAGGACATATTAAATAATCTGCTTTGAAATAGAGAAGTTTTAATGGTAGTATAATTTGTTTCCAAATAAAATAATTAAAGTGAAATAGCCATCTTATTAATCTATTTTTAGAGTTTATAAAAATTTGGTTGTTTTCAGATTTTTCTAAATCATGAGAGAAAAGATACTCAATATCTTGAGATCCATATTTTATTGAAGCTTGGTTAAATTCGTGAATGTAAGTTTTGATCCCAGACAAAGCAGCTTTAAAATAATAAACATCTACAAAAACCCTAACTTTTTTCATTTATTTGTTCATAATATAATAAACAGCTTGATCTCCTTTTTTATTTTTGTTCAAACTTTTAGATTTTTTTTTAAATTTTTGAATATCAGCATAGTTGAATATTGATTTTGAAGGATTCTTAAGATATGACTTTTCTGAATAGAGTGGAATATTTTTCTTATACTGTTCACTTCCCCAAAATTGGAAACTTGTAGAATCATTATAATAATCATAAATTTTCATATCATGCTTTTTTAAAAGTAATTTTAAACTTTTTAAAGAATGAATTATCAAATGTCTTGGTGCATCTAATTGAACCCAGTTTTCTTTATAAAACTGCCAAGAATGTGAATCTACAGTTGGTGTTCTTACAATACAAACTCCTTTGCTATTTAAAAGTTGCGAGATTTTTTTTAAAACTTTAGAATGATCTAACATATGTTCAAAACTGTGATTCAAAATAATTAAATCAAATTTTTCGTTAATTTGAAAAATTGATTTTTTTATTATCTCTAAATTATTTTTATACTTAATATTATTTAATAAGAACGGATCAATTCCAAGAATATTATTAAATCCTATACTTTTTAATCCATATAAAAACATTCCATTACCAGATCCAACATCAAGAATAGAAGACTCTGTTGTTAAATTCAACTCTGATAAAAAATCATATGCAGAATTTGAAAAAAAACAATTCAAAACTTTTCCAAGTAATCCTTTTTTAAAAATCGAATATTTATTTTTAGAATCCCTTAAAAACTTTCTAGGTTGTTTTAATAAAAATTTTTCATCAACTATTTCAAAACTATAATAGTTTGAAGGATAATAATCCGATAAATTTTTAGGAACATCGCATATTTGTAAACATCCACAATTATCACACAACAAATATTCAAACTTTTCTAATTTACCTAACATCATTTCTTTAGGATAAATAAATTTGTTATTTAGTTTATTTAAACATATTCTACATCTAATTATACTCATTACTAATTAAATTTTGATATTGCGTTTCACAAAAGCCCACAAAAAACCATGTAAATAAGCTTATAAATGAATAAATTTCAGCATTAGCAGTCATTAATGGTACTATTAAACCAAATTTAGAACAAGTAATTGTAAACGAGACTAATTTAATTGTATTGTTTTTTGATAAGCGATAAAGGTTAAAACTATTCTTTATAGATTTAATCAAGATGCTTAAATAAAAAATGATTCCTAACAGCCCTAACTGAACTCCAATTATTATAAATTGATTTTCTCCTCCAATTCCTATAGCTTGATCAACAGATGATGCATTTCCGCTAGTAGCTAAACCAATTCCTAATGGGTTTTCTATAATCGAAACTATTCCTTCAAACCACTCAAACAAGTGGCCCAAGCTAGATGTGTTTTGAAAAGTTAAAGTATCTAATAAAAAAAATTTGGTGTCTAAGTCTGAAAAATAATAAAAGAGAAAAAAGAAAAATATTATTGAAAAAAATATTTTAATTAACGTTTTATAATTTTTTAACAACAATAATGAAAAAAATAAAATTCCAATGAATCCTAGAATAGCAGATCTAGAAAAAGATATGTAAAAACCAATTAAAAAAATTATAATTAAAAATAAGAAGTTGAGTTTATTTGATTTACTCTTGTTGTGTATGAAATGAAATAGGCCAATAGACAAGCCTAACAATAAAGAAGTAGAAAATTCGAGAGGATCCGCAAAAACAGATCCATACCTAGGAAATGCTCCTTGCCTTTCAAAAGTCCAACTTAATTGATAATTTCCAGTCGGAAGAATATCATTAATTAGTAAATTATAATTTGCGTAGTCCAATAAAGAATGCAAGTGAATTCCAAAAATAAATTCTAAAACAGCAACTATTGAAGAAATAAGAAAGATTACAATTAAAATTTTATAAACCAAAGAAATTTTCTTAATATCTATTTGATTTTGTCGTCCAATAAAATAAACAATAGCTATTAATAATAAATTTTTAGTATATAATAACCTTGATATAAAATTAGCTTCTCCTATTGGAAAAATTAAAAAAAATAGTATTAAAGAGACAAACAATAAAAATAATTTATCCAAAGATGAAAGTTTCCATTTTTTTTTAAAAAATGAAACTGAAGATCCAAATAAAATAATTGTAAAGATTGAATAAAAAATTAAATCTTTTGAAAATTTTATTACACTAATAATAAACTCACTATTTGTAAGTTTAAATATTATTAATTGAAAATTTGAGTAAATGGGAAGAAAAATTACAATAAATAATAAAACAAAGTAGGTGTTTCCCCTAATTGATTGATTTAAAACCTGGAAAAAAAAATAAAAATAAATAATAAGTAATAAAGAGGCTAAAATCAAAATTATTATTTTTTCTTAAAAATACACATTATGATTTAATCCCATCGATAAGTCCACAAAGCATTTTTTTTAATTTAACAAACCTAAACCTTATTATAAAATAAAAAGAAAAAATTAAAAATTTGAAAATTTGAAAACAATACGGAAAAATTGTTCCAAAATATTTTTTATGCTTTTTTATTAATTTAATGTGATTACGAAAATTATAATAATGAATCATTGGATCTAAATTCCCTTCTATATTAGATTTAGATTTACTTGATCCAGATTCATAATGATAAATTATACTTTTAGTTTCTATTCCTAAAAAATAACCTGCTTCTTTAATTCTCAAAGACCAATCTACATCTTCAAAATAGGCAAAAAATGAATTATCCAACAACCCAACATCGTTAATAATTTTTGATTTTAACATTATGCAACATCCAGAAATCCAATCAGTGTAATTTTTAATTAAACCGTTGTTTGTTAATTTTTTTCCTTTACCAATAACAACGGGTAAACCAATTAATCTTAGAAACTTTCCTCCTGAATTCCATATTTTATCTGGATTATTCATTTGACAAATCAACGGTTGAATTGCACCTAGTTTATCATCATTTTTAAATCTATCAATAAGATGTTTTAAAAAATCTTTTTTAACTAAAGTGTCATTGTTTAGTAGCATTACATAATCAAAATTATCTTTTAAGGCTTTTGAAATTCCAATATTATTAGCTCCAGTAAATCCGAGATTTGATTTGTTTTTAATAAAATGAATGTCTTTAAATTGTGAGGAAAGTTTATCTATAGATGGGTCTTTTGAACCATTATCAACTAAAATTATTTTGAAATTTGTATAATTACATTTGTTTAAAGAATTTATACAATTAACAGAAAAATCATAACTATTCCAGTTTACTAAAATAATTGCTACACTTGGATCAATCATAAATTTTCTTTTTTTAACAAGAAAGAATGAACGATATAGCAAATAAGTTCAGAGAAAATTAAGGCATAAGCTAAACCATATCCTCCATAATAATAACTACCAAAGGTTGATATGAAAATCATAAAAATTGCTGAAATCCATATTGCTTTATTAAGCAATTCATTTTTTTCATTTATAAGAATTAGCACTATATTTTTAAAATTTAACATACTAAAAAAAGGAATAAAACCTATAATAATTAATATATTTTGACTGTATTCAATATATTCACCTGCTAAAATTAATACTACCCAGCTAGATACAAAAAACAACATTAAGGCTAAAAAAAGTGTAACAATTATACCTAAAACATAAACTTTATCTAAATAATTATTTAAAGATTTTTTATTAGAAATATTTAGTCTTGAAGAACTCTGTAATACCGATTGTACTAAAAAAGTCGGAATCATTCTCAATATAAGTCCAACTCTTTGAGCCAAAGAAAATTGACCTAGTTCCGAATTATTTACAAAATTTGATAAAATAACAATCCCGCCATTTACAATAATTTGAGAAGCAACAGTTGAAAGAAATAGGTTAAAATTTTCGAAAAGAGCCTCTCTGATTTCAAAAATATTAAGCTTAAACCATTTATATTTTTCATTTCTTAAATGTCTTACCCAAAATATAAGATATATTAAAAATGAGGATAGCCCGAAAAAAAGATTTGCTAAATATGCGTCTTCATAACCCTTAATTAGGGTATAAACTAAAATAAAATAAATACATTTTGAACATGCATTTAAGATCATTAAAGAATTTAAATTGTCTTTACCTTGCAAGTAAAAAAGAGGATATAAAGCTTCACTAAATAATATAATTAGTGATGGAAAAAGAATTGACCAATAATTTTTAAAAAAACCTAAATAAGAAAAAAATATTATAATTATTATTGAAACTAAAACAGCAATAAAAATTCTTACATTGATTACTTTGTTTAAAAAGTTTAATTTATCAAAATTATTTTTTAAAGTAGCGATTTTTTTGGGTCCATTTAAATTATAACCATAACTAACTATAATTGCTAAAAGAATTACTATTGAAAAAGAAAGATTAACAAGTCCATATTGTTCCTCACCAAGCCTTTGAAAAAGAATGGGAGTTATCAATAAAGTAACTACAATATTTAATCCTTGATTCAAGGACAAATTAGTAATATTCTTAATAAAAATGGTTAATAATTTATTATTCATCTTCTATTATTGAAAGATAAATGAATTTATAACAACTAACTATAAAGAGTTTAAAACTCTTTTAATTGATAGAAATAGCATTGACAAAAATAACCCTGAAATTAAACCATAAATTAAAGTTTTAAATAATTTCCATCTTGAATTTTCCAAAGGATAATTTGGACTATCAATAACTTGAATTAAAGGAATTTTGTTTCTGTGCGTAACTTTAGCAAGCTCTAATTGTTTTAAAAGTTCTTGATATATCGCGCTATTAGCTTGAACATCAATCATCGCTTTTTGATAAGGGACTAAATTAACCTTTGATAGAGGATTAGGATTTGGTATACTTTGATCAATCTCAGCTAATATCATTATCGAACGATCCAAAACATTTTTAACACTATCAGACTGTCTTTGCAAAATTTTAAGATTTGATCCAGACTTTAAAGTTTTTGTTGTATTATAAAATTGGTTTACAATTTTAACTAAATTTTTATTAAAATTTTTTGCTAAAATTTCATCTTTATGATCAAAACCTATTTCTAATATTGTTGTTTTTCTACTTGGCTTATTAACCACTAAATATTCTTTTTTTATAAGCTTTACAAGGCCCTTAATCAAACTATCTTGAACTCTAGATGTTTTATTTGAACGCAAATCGTTAACATTAAATCCTAAATTACTCCATTTTTTTTGCAGATTCTCAGCATTAATAAATCTTTCGATTATTAAAATATCTTTATTATCAATCTTAGATTTTGATAATAAAGTTTTTTTGATCATTGCGTTAGATCTATAAAGCTCTTGAATGTTGTCAATTTGGAAAAGACTTGAGGCATCAACAAAGCTTGATGCGTTAATTCCAGCTAAAGAGGCTAATGAACTTAAATCACCCATTGAACTAACATTGTCATTATCTAAAACAAATGTAGTTCTCGCGTAATAAGTAGGCTTAATTAAGTAATTATAAGATATAACAAAAAACAATACAGATAATGTAAAAAGAACTATTGATTTTCTTTTGTAAAACAAAAAACTAACCCAATCTTTAAAGCCATCAACAAGAAAACTTAAAGAAATTTCACTTTCATTATTATAATTGTCTTTGTTTTTCAATTTAATTAATTTGATTGATTGCTAAAATTAAAGTTGCTAACCCGGTGGTGAAGTTAAGTAATTGATTTGCTGCTATTGGATTTTTTAATGATTTTTTGGGAACTATAACTTCTGAACCAGGTTCAGCTTTTGGATAAATATTAAAAAATAAAAACTTTTTTGTCCTTGCTACATCACCATTAGCATAAACTATATAGGTTCCTGAACGTTTTGCT
>Ga0206131_10000819_pt1 | contig 41880 bp, 39 predicted proteins | sample Helgoland_Spring_FD_148636 | JGI IMG/M metagenome (GOLD analysis project Ga0206131, IMG submission 148636) | Pelagic subsurface seawater microbial communities from Kabeltonne, Helgoland, North Sea - Helgoland_Spring_Bloom_20160517_1 | ecosystem: Environmental > Aquatic > Marine > Epipelagic ... | reverse complement strand
CATATTAGTAAAGAGGATAAATATACTTTTGCATTTAATGAGCTTAAAAATGCTATGAGTTTAAAAGATAACATTAAAAAAATTGAGGCATATGATATTAGTCATATTTCTGGAGATCATGCTGTTTCATCATGTGTGGTATTTTCCAATCAAGGCCCTCAAAAAAAAGAATATAGAACTTTTAATATTCCGAAAGAGTTGTCTGGTAATGATGTGGGCTCCTTGGAACACGTGCTTGAAAGAAGAATAAAGTATTATGATGATCCGGGTCTTAAGCCAGATATTATTTTAATAGATGGCGGCAAAACTCAGTTGAAATATAGCAAATCAGTAATTGATAAATCGATCTATAACGATATTGAGGTTATTTCAATTGTTAAAGGGTCTAATAGGGTAAGAGCTACAGAGACCATATTAGCTTATAATGGAATTATAGAATTAGATAAGTATTCAAAAGCATATCTTGTTCTTCAGGAAATGAGAGATGAGTCACATAGATTTGCAATAACTGCTCAAAGAAAGAAGAAAAGGGGCTCTATAAAAAAATCACAACTAGACTTAATTCCTGGTATTGGTCCGGCATTAAAAAATAGAATGCTTTTAAAATTTAAAAGTTTAAAAAATATAAAATCAGCAAATGTTGAAGACTTAATGACTGTTAGAGGCATTAATGACAAAATAGCTAATCTAATAAAACAAAACATTAAATAATGATTATTTTTATAAATCTTTTAACTTTTTCAAGAATTTTTCTGGCTGCTGTGATATTTGCATTATTAACATCACCTGATGGGTATTTATTGGCTCTAGTATTATTTTTTTTAGCTGGAATAACCGATTATTTTGATGGCTACTTAGCTCGTAAATATAATGCAGTATCTGAACTTGGCGAAATACTAGATCCTATAGCTGATAAAATTCTTATTCTTTTTGTATTATTTGGACTTGCAATAAACCTTTCAAGCTATTTGGTTGGTTTTATAGGAGCAATAATTATTACAAGAGAAGTTTGGGTGGGTGCTCTTAGGGATTTAAATGCAAGAAATGGCAAAAGCGATGCTACTAAGGTAACATTTCTAGCAAAAATCAAAACAACTGTTCAGTTATTTACCCTTTCTATTTATCTATTTGGACTGACTATAAATAATATGTTGATAATTATCATCGCAGATATTTTTTTGTTTATCTCACTTTTTATAACTCTGTATACAGGCTTCATTTATTCTATAAATACTTTTAAGAAAGATAAAAATGCTAGATAAAGAAGATTATAAGATTTGTACAGTTAGCTTGGGATATGTTGGTCTTCTCTTGGCAGCACGATTTGCAATGAAAGGCTTTAATATAATTGGTTTTGATATAAAAGAGTAAAGAGTCAATCAGCTAATAGAGCAAATTGACGTTAATGAAGATTTTGATAATGACAGTTTAAACTATCTAAGCAAGAACTCATTATTAACTTCAAACATTGAAGTTTTATTAAGCATTTTTATATAAACTATGTGTTTTTAAATGTTACAATGGCCAAAAATTTGGATTAATTATGGACGTATTTATACTTGATGTTGATGGTGTTATGACGACTGGTCAATTCTTGTATGACGCAAATGGTAAAGCATATAAAATTTTTGGTCCTGACGACAGTGATGGCTTAAAAATAGTAAATAAATTTCTTCAAATTCAATTTGTTTCAGCTGATAAAAGAGGATTTGAAATTTCTAAAAAAAGAATCTTTGATGATATGGGATATGCAATCGAATTAGTAAGCTCAAGTGAGAGACTTAATTGGATAAATGAAAGGTATAATCCATCAAAAGTTATATACATGGGTGACGGTTTTTTTGACTATAAAATAATGAAAGGTGTAGGATATTCAATTGCTCCAGCTAATGCTGATATAAATGCAAAACAATGCTCAGATTATGTCACAAAAAGAAAAGGTGGGGATAGAGCAGTTGCTGAAGCATGTGTTCACATTGCTAATAAGTTTTTTAATTATAAGGATATCTAATGAATAATATAATTGATGAGATGAATGATATGTTTTTGACCCTGGATGAGGCTGAGGTTAATGCGTATGTAATCAGAATTAGAAATCATATTAATGATTATGGTAATGATTTTAATTTTATAGGCCTTGGTGCTGGTAGAATGGGGTATTCATTAAGATCCTTTATAATGAGATTGAGTCACATGGGGTTTCAAGCATCTATGATTGGCGACACAAATGTCCCAAGAGTAACAAAAAGTTCTATTTTAATAGTGAATAGTTCCTCAGGTGAGACACCATCAATATTGAAGTATAGCCATCAAGCTGTTGAGGCAGGAGGGCAGATTTTTTTAACTTGTTGTAATAAAAACTCTTCTATTGCAAAATGCTCAACATCATTAATTACAATACCAAAAATCAACTCAAAACAGCTTATGAAGTCACCTTATGAACAATTTAGTATGCTTTTATATGACTATTTAGTGATGAAATTAATGGACGTTTTAAATCTTGATGCTGATACAGTATCCCATAACCATTCTATTTTGGAGTAAACTTATGAAAATTTTAGATCACACATTCTCAGCGTCAGTAGTATGTACTGATCCATTAAATACAGAGCGTGATATTCAAGAGCTTTATGATATGGGTCATAAACATCTTCACATTGACATTATGGATGGTCATTTTGTTCCTCGTTTAGGAGTATTTCCTGAGATCTGCCAACAGATTGCTAAAAAGTTTCCAGATATGCATCAAGATTGTCATATAATGTGTAGTGACCCAGAGTTTGTAATTGATCAATTTAGCGATATCGATACTATCACTACATTTTGTTTTCATATTGATGGAAACGAAGCAAATTCTGTAAGAATAATTGATAAAATTAGAAAACTTGGCAAGACTGCTGGTGTTGCTGTAAATATGGGCACTAATTTAGAATCAACAATCCAGCTTGTTCAATATCTTGATCTAGATTTTGTATTATTCTTAGGAATACACCCAGGAGTGTTAGATCAAATATCCAAACCTGATGTTTTAGCTGCAAAAATTATAGAGTTCAAACAAAGATTAATCGAGGAAGGTGTTGATCCGTCAAAAATTACAATTCAAGTTGATGGCGCGGTTTCATTTGAAACTATACCTGCTTTAAAGGATGCAGGCGCAACATTTTTTGTTGGAGGCACTTCGACAATATATAAGAAGCCTTTCACTGCAGAAGAAAATAGTACAAAAATTAAGGAATTAATGAATGTATAAGTTGATCATATTTCAAAAAAATCTGTCAAAAAATCTTTATTAAATAATGTATAAAGTTGTAATTCCCTCTGCTGGAAAAGGCGCAAGATTAAAAGATTTATCAAAGCATATAAATAAAGCGCTTGTGAGTGTAAATCAAAAGCCATCAATTAGTTATGTCATAGAAAAATTTCCAGAAGAAATAGAGATAGTCATTGCTTTGGGATATCAAGGAGACTCAGTAAAAGATTTTTTATTGATTGCTTACCCAAACAGAAAGTTCACCTTTGTTGATATTGATTTATATGAAGGCAAAGGCTCAGGGCTAGGATATAGTTTGCTTAAATGTCAAGATTATCTAGATTGCCCATTTATATTTATTCCTAACGACTCAATTATAGAAGAAGAGATCCCATTACCTGAAACTAATTGGATGGGATATTCAACTCTACACGATACAACTCAATACAGATCTTTAAATATATTAAATGGTTTTGTGGATAATATCTTGCCTAAAGAATCTTCTGGTGATGTATATCCATATATAGGTTTATGTGGAATAAAAGATCATAAACTTTTTTGGAAGAACATGAACGAAGGGATTAATAAAGGCTCAATCGAAATTGGAGAAAGCTATGGATTAAAAATGTTGTTAACATCCGAAAAAATAATTGCAGAAAAATTTACATGGCATGATACTGGCAATCTCCCATCTCTTGACGAAGCTAAAAGACATTTACCAAAAAATCAGGTAGATGCTCATATCCTGGATAAGCCAGATGAATCAATATGGTTTTGTAATGAAAAAGTAATAAAGTTCCATATAGATGAATCCTTCATTTCTGAAAGAGTAAAAAGAGCTGATGCTCTTCATGGATATGTACCTCCAATTACTAACTATTCAGATAATATGTATGCTTATGACTTGATTGAAGGTTCAGTTCTTTCAAGAAGACCAACACCTAAAGTTTTTTCTAGTTTTTTAGATTATATGAGTGATTTTTGGGTAAAACCTAATGCTAATGACATAAATATGAAGAAGTTTTATAAAGGATGCTCAAAATTCTATAAAGACAAAACATATGAAAGATTAGATTTATTTCTAAAAAGATTTGAAGTTATTGATCGAGAAATAATTATTAATGATACAAAGGTACCAAAATATAAAAAAGTCTTAGAATTAATTGACTGGGATGATATGAACACTGGTGTGCCAGTAAGATTTCACGGAGACCTTCATTTTGAAAATATATTATGTACAAACGATCAAGAGAGCCCATTTTTTCTTTTAGATTGGAGGCAAAATTTCGCAGGTGAATTGAACTTTGGTGACATTTATTATGATTTAGCAAAACTAAATCATGGTTTAATAATTTCCCATGAAATTATAAATAATAATCAATTTAATATTGACGTTCATCCTGACAGAGTAGATTTTGATTTCCATAGAAAGCATTTATTATCTGATTGTCAGGAAACTCTTCAAACTTGGGTCGTTAAAAATAATTATGACTGGTTGAAAGTAAAAAAACTTACAAATCTTATATTCTTAAATATTGCTCCATTGCATGATCACCCATATTCTCTTTTACTTTATTATTTTGGGTTATCATCATTATGGAATGATCTAAATAACTAATTTTTATATAATTGTAATAGTGATAGAATGCGTAGCATTAAACATATGGCTGGATGGCAGAGTGGTTATGCAGCGGCCTGCAAAGCCGTTTACGCCGGTTCGATTCCGGCTTCAGCCTCCAGGATTTATATTTAATAAAAATAAACATTATAGAATAACTAAATGTTAAAATTAATTGTCATTAATCTGAGCCCAGGTGGTGGAATTGGTAGACACAAGGGACTTAAAATCCCTCGCAGGCAACTGCATGCCGGTTCAAGTCCGGCTCTGGGTACCATTCAGATTATTGAGGCAATATAATATGAGTAATATGAATACAGAAAGAGAAGATATTAATTTAAATGAAATATATAAAGTATTAAATTTAAACAAAAAATTTCTAATTTTATTAACTATATTGGCATTTATATTTTCAATTTTTTATTCATTAAAATTACCTAATATATATAAGACAGAAGCTTTATTGAGTGTTGTAGAGCAAAATAATAGTTCTGTTGGAGGAGGTATTGGCGCATTAGCATCACAATATTCAGGTCTTTCTTCGTTAATTGGAATATCATCGTCAAACTCATCTAGAGCTCAATTTGCCATTGAAAAGATAAAGTCTAGAGATTTTTTAAGACATCTATTAACTTTTGATGGTGTTTTAGAGTCCTTATATGCCCCAAAATCTTATGATTTATCTAAAAATAAGTTGTATTTTGATAATAGTGTTTTTGATTCTTCTAAAAATGTTTGGGTAAGGGAGATACCTGTTAATAGGAAATTAGTTCCATCATATCTTGAAGTATACTCTCTATATTTGGAATCAATATCTATTGAAGAAGACAAAATATCTGGATATATCAGAATTTCTGTTAAACATATTTCACCAGTATTTGCGAATAAATTCCTTCAATTAATTATTCAAGAGGCAAATAACCTAGCAAAAAAAGATGACTTAGCAGAAGCAAATAATTCTCTTGAATATCTTAATATTCAATTAAAGTCTGTGACCCAATCCGATATTCGAAAATCAATTAATGATATTATTGAATCTCAACTTAAAATACAAATGTTTGCAAATATACGAGATGATTACTTATTGATCTCATTAGATAAACCTTTTATACCAGAGGTTAAATCTGAACCATCCAGAGCACTGCTGGTGATTGTTTCGACGTTTTTAGGTTTTTTTATTGGCTCAATATTAACTTTGTCAAACTATTATATTTTTAAACTCAGAATACTAAAAACCTAATATTGTGAAACTAAAAAAAATTACTGTTGTTGGTTCTGGATACGTGGGTATGTCATTAGCAGTTTTACTCTCTCAACACCATCAGGTTTGTATTTACGATATTGATGAAGAGAGAGTAAAAAAAATTAACAACGGAATTAGTACTATTTCTGACAAAGATATTGACCATTTTTTAAAGAGTAAAAATCTCAAGTTATCAGCAACTCTTCATGCTAAAATTGCTTTCGAAGGTGCAGATTTCGTCATTATTGCAACACCAACTAATTATAATGAAGAGACAAAAGAATTCGATACTAGCTCTATAGAATCTTCAGTAAAAAAGGTTTTAGGAAATAAAAATAAAAAGCCGTTAATAATTATAAAATCAACAGTCCCTATAGGATATACCCTTAAACTTAGAGATTCATTTAATTATAAAAATATCGTTTTTAGCCCTGAATTTCTTAGAGAAGGAAGTGCTCTTAACGACAACCTATTCCCATCAAGAATTATTTTTGGTGATAAATCACAAGAAATCTTAGAGTTTTCAGAAATTTTAAAAAAATCATCTAAACAGGAAAATACTAAAATACTTTTTATGGAATCGACTGAGGCAGAATGCGTTAAACTTTTTTCAAATACATATTTGGCTATGAGGGTTGCATTTTTCAATGAGCTTGACTCATTCAGTATGAAGCACGAACTAAATTCAGAAGATATTATAAAAGGAGTATCTTGCGATAGCAGAATAGGAGATCAATACAATAATCCATCTTTTGGATACGGGGGTTACTGCTTTCCAAAAGATACTAAGCAACTTCTTGCAAATTTTAAAGACGTACCTCAAAACTTAATTAAATCTATAGTTGATTCTAATGAAACTAGAAAATATTTTATTGCAGAAGAAATAGCAAAAAAAGGTATCAAAACTGTTGGTATTTTTAGGCTTATAATGAAAGATGGATCTGATAATTTTAGATTTGCTGCAGTTATGGACATAATCGACATGCTTAATGAAAAAGGGTTAGAAATTTTAATTTATGAGCCGTTATATAAAAGTCAAACTTTTCATTCCTATAAAGTTATACCTGATCTCAAGGATTTTAAGGAGTTGTCCAATATCATCATTGCCAATAGATTTTCAGAAAAATTAAATGATGTGAGTTCCAAAATATTCACTAGAGATATTTTTGGAAATAATTAAATATGCGTATTCTAGTTACAGGTGCAGCCGGATTTATCGGTTTTCATTTATCTAAAGCTTTAATAGATTCTGGTTATGATGTGCTTGGCATTGACAATCTGAATGACTATTACGATGTTAACCTCAAAACAAAACGATTGGATGATCTGAACTTGCATGTTAAGTCATCATCACCAAAAGGTTCATTCTCATTTCAAGTGCATGACATATCTTGCAGAAGTTCAACAGAAGAGCTTTTTAAAAATAATCAATTTGATTGTTTGGTGAATCTAGCTGCACAAGCTGGAGTAAGATATTCGATTGAGAACCCACATAGTTATATTAATTCTAATATAGTTGGATTTACTAATATTCTTGAAGGGGCTAGAAATTCTAACTTAAATCATGTAATTTTTGCATCTTCAAGCTCTGTATATGGAATGAATACTAAACAGCCATTTAGTACTCTTGATAATACAGATTATCCAATCAGTCTTTATGCAGCTTCAAAAAAGTCCAATGAATTATTAGCTCACTCTTATAGCCATCTATATGGAATACCGATAACAGGACTTAGATTTTTTACAGTTTATGGCCCTTATGGTAGACCGGATATGGCTTACTATAAGTTTACCAAGGCTATATTAGATGGAAGCTCGATTGACATATATAATCATGGAAAAATGAAAAGAGATTTTACATATATTGATGACATAGTTGAGGGAATATTGCGCTTAATAGATAAAAAACCTATGCCATTATCAGATAAAGTGACAAATTCTCAAGCACCTTTTAAGATTTATAATATTGGCAATAATAACCCAGTTACATTGCATCGTTTTATTGCTGCTATTGAAGATTCTTGTAAGAAAAAAGCCAATAAAAATTTCCTTCCAATGCAACCAGGAGATGTGCCGATAACTTATGCAGATATTGATGATCTTAAAAATGAAATAGATTTTCAACCTTCTACATCGATTGAAGAGGGTATTTCAAATTTTGTTAATTGGTACAAGCACTTTAAAGGCATTGACTAAAGAAATATATGTATAGGGGATATTAAAACAGAATGAGAATTTTAGTGACTGGTGGAGCTGGTTTTATTGGAGCTAATTTAATTAGAAAGCTCCTTGAAGACAATTCTCTGTCAATATTAAATATTGATTCGCTAACCTATGCAGCTAATTTATCTGCAATTGAAGAATTTAATAATAACAAAAATTATTCTTTTGCCAAAATAGATATAACTGACAATAAATCTGTTACAAAAATTTTTAATGAATTTAGACCAGATAAAGTAATGCATCTTGCTGCCGAGTCACATGTTGACAAGTCAATATCAAGCCCATTTGACTTTATTAATACAAATATTATCGGCACATACTATTTATTAAATGCTGCATATGAACATTACATTCATCTAAGTGATCATAAAAAAAGATTATTCATGTTTCATCATATATCAACTGATGAGGTTTACGGTGATCTAGAAAAAAACGATAAGCCATTTACAGAAAACACACCTTATTCTCCAAACTCTCCATATTCAGCTTCGAAGGCTAGCTCGGACCATCTCGTAAGAGCTTGGAATTCAACTTACAATCTTCCTGTTGTTATATCCAATTGCTCAAATAATTATGGACCTGGTCAATTCACTGAAAAGCTCATCCCAATGACTATAACTAATGCCATTAAAGGGTTTCCAATACCTATTTATGGAGATGGAACACAAATCAGAGATTGGTTATATGTAGACGACCATACCTCAGCCCTTAAGAAAATCATTTTGTTTGGAAAACCTGGAGAAACTTATAATATTGGTGGAAGTAATGAAATTAAAAATATAGATCTTGTCCAAGAAATATGCAGTATTTTAGACAGATATCATTCATCTGAAAAAAAAGCAGTAATGTCCTTTAAAGATTTAATAACTTTTGTTGATGATAGACCGGGTCATGACAAAAGGTACGCTATTAATTCAGAAAAAATTGAAAAAGAATTAGACTGGAAACCAAAGGAAGATTTTAGTAGCGGCATTAAAAAAACCATACAATGGTATATTGATAATAAATCATCGTGGTTTAAGGAGTAAAAACTAAATATGAAAGGAATAATTCTTGCTGGTGGTTCAGGGACAAGACTCTACCCAATAACTTTTTCTACATCAAAACAACTACTCCCAGTTTATGACAAGCCGATGATATATTACCCATTATCTACTTTAATGATGATGGGTATAAAAGATATCTTGATTATTACAACCTCAAAAGATTTTAATAAATTTGAAGATTTACTGGGTGATGGATCTTCGTGGGGAATTAATATTTCATATAAAATTCAAAAGCAGCCTAATGGTATTGCTGAAGCATTTATTATAGGAGAAGACTTTATTGGTGATGATAATGTAACACTCATACTAGGAGATAACCTGTTTTTTGGACATAATTTACCCACGCTTCTTAGAGAATCTTCTAAAAATTTAAATGGTGCTACAGTATTTGCTTATCAAGTAAAAAATCCCAAAGATTATGGAGTTATTGATTTTGATGAAAACTTTAATGCTATCTCTGTTGAAGAAAAACCTAATAATCCTAAATCTAATTATGCAATTACAGGACTTTATATTTATGATAGCAATGTTGTAGACGTTGCAAAGAATATTGAGCCTTCAAAAAGAGGTGAACTTGAGATCACAGATGTAAATAAAGCTTATCTTAAAAATAAGAAATTAAATGTTAAAATTTTTAGTAGAGGTATTGCTTGGCTTGATACTGGATCTCATGACTCGCTGCTTGAAGCTAGCAATTTTATTCAAGTGATTGAAAAAAGACAAGGTCTAAAAGTATGTTGTCCAGAAGAGATTTCATGGAGAAATGGCTGGATATCCTCTGATGAATTAAAACTCCTTGCAAAGCCAATTTTAAATAGCGGTTATGGAAAGTATTTATTAGATCTTAAAGAATTCTAAATATCACTATGAAGATAAAAAAAACAACAATTGTGGGAGCGTTTGTAATTGAACCTGAAGTATTTAGTGATGAAAGAGGTTTTTTCATGGAAACCTGGAACAAAAAGAATTTCAGCAAAATAACAGGATCTAATGTTGATTTTGTGCAGGATAATTATTCATTTTCATATAAGAATATTTTAAGAGGTCTGCATTACCAATTAGATAACCCTCAAGGAAAGTTGGTTAGAGTTTCTCATGGTTCAGTGATTGATGTAGCTGTTGATTTAAGAAAAACCTCTGCTACTTTTGGAAAATATGAATCAATAATTTTATCTGGAGAAAATAGGAAACAGTTTTGGATACCTCCGGGATGTGCTCACGGTTTTCTAGTGCTTAGCGAAACGGCATCTTTTTTATATAAAACCACAGATTATTATGTACCAGGAGATGAATATACAATTAAATTTGATGACAAAGATCTTAAAATAGATTGGACAGTAACTCATAATAAAATAATACTTTCTGAAAAAGATAGAACAGGTCTTAGTTTTAAAGAGGCACCGTCATTTGAATAAAATAAGAGTTATGCTAACCGGACTTTCGGGTCAGGTTGGGCAATCAATTTTAAGAAATTGCAGTAATAATTACCATATTATTGCTCTCTCAAGAAATGAACTAGACCTATCAGATCAACAACAAATTATAAGAGTTATTAGTGAGCTTAAACCAGACATTATCATTAATCCTGCAGCATACACCAATGTTGAAATGGCTGAGGATAATAAAGATGAAGCCTATTTGGTTAATGTAATGGCACCCAAAATAATGGCTAAAGAGGCAAATAAGCTTTGTATACCTTTAGTTCATTTCTCAACTGACTATGTTTTTGATGGCACTAAGAATGAGCCATACAATGAAAGCGATAAGCCTAATCCTATAAATGTTTATGGTAATACGAAGTTAGAAGGCGAAATAGCAATTCAAAAAAATACTAAACTTTTTTATATATTTAGGACCTCATGGGTATTTAGTAGTCTGGGAAAAAATTTTTTTACCACAATGCTCAAATTGCTTCAAAAAAAAAGAGAGTTGAATGTTATCAATAATCAATTTGGCTCTCCAACATCATCAGATTTAATTGCTCAGAAACTTTTTTTATTTCTAGATGTAGCTTTGCTAAAAGAAAAATCAAAAGATCTATACGGTATCTATAATCTTACTTCTTCTGGGATGACAAGCTGGTATGATTATGCCAGAAAGATAAACAAGCTTCTTGGTAAAGAAAACTCAGCAGATATTTATTCAGTTAATTCTAAAAGCTACGTAACTAAGGCCAAAAGACCAGAAATGTCTGTACTAGATAATACAAAATTAAATGATATAATTGGGGAGATGGATGACTTTTGGGAAGTTGTTTTACAAAAAGAACATAAAAAAATAATCCTTAATGATAACTAAAAAGTTTAGTAACAGCTCTCAAAAACCACTTGTAAGCATTTTAATTCCTACCAGAGATAGAGCCGATCAGCTATATTCAGCACTTATTTCAGCATTAAATCAAACATACACTAATTTACAAATAGTAGTTCATGATAATAGTGTTAACACTGACGTAAAACCTTATATTAAAGATCTTCTTAAAGATACCAGAGTAGAATATTACAAAGCTAAAGACGACTTGAGTATGACAGAAAATTGGAATACTGGATTTGCTTTTTGTACTGGTGAATATTTTGTAAGACTTGATGATGATAATGTCTATAAAAATAACTTTATCGAAGAATCTATAAAAGTTATTGAGGATAGAAATTTTGATATGATGGTCTATTCTTGTCTCTATACAGACTTAAACAATTCAGAATATCTATTGCATGAAATAGACGAGACTATATATCAACTTAGCTCCAAACTTTATCTTTACATGGAATATAATGCATTCACAGATAGTAATTATGTACTTTATTCAAAAAAACTTCTTGAGACGGTCCTTCAGGATGACTTTAACTTATATCATACCAATTTACCTGATAGATTTTTGCATTATAGAATAATTAATCTTAAAAATAATTTAGACATACTTATAGGCTTTTCTACTATTCCAATGGGAGTTAGTAGGTATGACTATAGGCCAAGACATAAAAGCACTGATAGTTTAAAAAGAATAAATTATAAGTCAGTGCTTGATATGGATGAGATTGTTCAGCACAAAGATTGTTCTGATAATTTTGCACTGCACAGAGCTCTTACAATAAGATATTTTTTTAAAAGATTTGATACAAACTTAGAAGATTTCTTCGAAAACGAGGTTCTTTCATCCAAGAACTATTTAATGCTCTCTTACCTAGGACAAATAAGCCAACTTAAAAGTAATTTTTCTTTCAAAGATCATTTATATGAAAGCAAACTGTTTTTAGTAATTTTAATACACATGCTTTTAAACCCATTTGCAAAATATGAACTAAAAAATAATATTCAGTTATTACCGAGGATTACAGTTATATTTATATATAGAAATTTTAAATTTATTAAGAATTTAATCTTAAGTAGAGACAGAGAAGACGATCCAGTGAACCTAGAATTTGGTGATAATGTTTGCAGCAGAGTAATTAACAATACTTATAATTTTAACAATATAAAATCTCATTATAATTTTTATAAAGAGCTATACTCAAAGTTTTTATAAATTAAGTAATAAAAATTATTAATATGGAATCTCTAGCTATATGGATCTAAATTTATCTTTCATTAGGCAGTCATCTGCATTAATCATTCCAGATTTAATAAAAATAATTACAACTGTTATAACAAGTATTTTTTTAGCAAAAATACTTGGACCTGAACAACTGGGTGTTTATTCCAGTGCAGCATTGGTCATGACATATGGTGTTTTACTTCATTCTGGAATAAAAAATGGTACTGGGCTCAACATTCCAATATTAATTGGGAAAGGTTTGCAGAAGGAATCTGAAATCACATTGCGTCATGCAATGTCAGGAATTATTGCGATACTAATTATAACAACTCCAGTATTTGTTGTTATTACATATTCTTTAATTCATAGGAATGATCTTTTAATAGGCATGTTAATAATATGGTCATCATTATTTTTATATGAGATTTATAATATGATCGAGGCTCAAGCAAGGTTGAACTATAGAATTAAAACTGTTTTTTATTCTCAGACAATTCTGGTCATTTCAAGATTATGTTTAATTATAATTTTGTCTATGTATTTTGGCATATTAGGAGCATTTATTGCTCTTTTTGTAAGTTATATTCCTAGTTTAGTGTATTTAATCTATATCAAAAAAGAAATAATTAAATTTGAATTTAGTATGCAAGGGGCACAAGAACTTATCAAAGTTGGTTTCCCTCTCTTATTTGCAGGAATCTTGATGACTGTTTTTACTTCCCTAGATCGCTTATTTATATTGTCTGGCATTGGTATAGAAAACTTAGGCTACTATACTTTTATTGTTGGCATGACTACTGTAATAGCGATTATTCCTGCAAAAATAGCATCTTTTATGTCACAATATTTAAGAGAAGCTTTGGGTGCAAATGTTAATCAGAATAAGCTTTCAGAGGTTACTGGAATTTTATATATTTCCTCATTGATAATACTAGTGCCTATTGTATTAATTATTTATCATTTGGGAGTATACATAATTACAGGCTATCTTTATGAGTACAAATTATCTTTAGATTTCTTAGATATTCTTATTTTTTCGTCACTTAACATAACAGCATTTCATTTTTATTCTCAATATTTAGTTGCATTAGGAGCAAAAAAAGAATTAATTTATGCTCAGATTTGTGCTTTGATATTTGCTTTAATTTTCTATTCTCTCGCTATGTGGATGCAAAAAGGGCTTTATGGTTTCTCCTTTGCAAATCTATTATCAAGCAGTTCATTGAGTCTCATGATGCTTATTTTTTCATACAAAAGTGGAGCAAGATTAAAAGATTTGAAATTAGGTTATACAATTCTTATTATTGCTTTTTGTGTTGCAGCCATATGGTTCATAAACATATCAGATCTTAAAGAGATAAGCTCATTAAATGAAGGAAAATTTATAATTCTTAAATTATTAACAATTGACTTTTTAATTTTCTTACTTGCATTACTTTTTATACGCTTCTCAAGAATGTTCGAAAACATAAAAGGTTTTTTACAAAGAGATTTTAAATATAAGGAGACTACCTAAAATGTGTGGAATAGTTGGTTTTGTTGATTATAGTAATAAAACTAAAAAACAAACAATACGAGACATGACCAATTCCATGACTCATAGGGGACCAGATGGAGCTGACACATGGTCAAATTCAAATAATAATAATACTATTTCACTTGGCCATAGACGATTATCAATACTAGATCTATCACAAAATGGTTCACAACCAATGACATTTGATGGCTTAACAATAGTTTTTAATGGCGAAATATATAATTTTAAAGACATTAAAAAAGAACTTGCTTCAAATGGTTATAAATTCCTCTCAAACAGTGATACCGAAGTTCTATTGAAAGCCTTTCACTGCTGGGGCCCAGACTCAGTAAATAAGTTTATTGGTATGTTTGCATACGTAATTTATTCAGAAAAAAATAACAAATTTTATTTATTTAGGGATAGAGTGGGTGTTAAACCACTATATTACTCTTGTGAAAAAGATTATTTTGTATTTTCATCAGAATTAAAGTCGTTGACTCATCTCCCATCTTTTAAAAAAATAATTTCATCTGATGGCATGATGGATTATTTCTCAAAGGGTTATATATCGGGGCCATATTCAATTTATAAAAATGTTTATAAGCTAAACCCTGGCTCATATGCAATTTATGACATTAAAAGCAAGGAATTTAAAGAGAAATCTTATTGGGATATAGTTGATTTTTATGGTGCACCAAAATTTTCACATTCATATGAAGAAGCAGTTCAAAATGTTGAAGAATTATTAAGTAAATCATTAGACCATAGAATGATTTCAGATGTTCCGGTTGGAACCTTTCTTAGTGGTGGGTATGACAGCTCACTAGTTACCGCATTACTTGTAAATAATGGACATCAAAAATTGAAAACATTCACAATAGGATTTGAAAATAAATCATTTGATGAATCTTCCCAAGCAAAAAAAATAGCTGAATTTTTAGGAACCGATCATTACGAACTATTTTGCACTGCAGACATGATGAAAGAAAAAGTATTAAATTATTCAGAAATGTTCGATGAACCATTTAGCGACACATCTGCAATACCAGTATTAATTTTAAGCGAACTCTCAAAAAATCATATCACAGTTAGTCTTTCAGCAGATGGAGGTGATGAGCTTTTTGCTGGTTATGATAAGTATATTATTGCCGATAAACTATTTAAAAAATACTCAAATTCTGCGCCATTTAAATTCTTTAAGTACATAAATCCTAATCTTTTAAAGTATGTTAATTTCCCAATAAATAATAGAAATACAAAATCTAATATACTTCAAAGAATGGGATATGCTAATGCCAAGAATCCTCTTGATGTCATGAAAGTAATGGGATCATATCTCACAGAATATGAAGAGAAAGAGTTATTTGCCGGCATATCTGCAAGAGAAAAATCAATTTATAATCAGAAAGAAGAATACCCTTGTCATAATTCATATTTACAGCAGATGATGTCATTTGATTTTCAAACTTATTTAAGAGATGAGGTTATGGTTAAAGTTGATCGAGCAACAATGTTTGCGAGTCTAGAAGGAAGAGAGCCTTTGCTTGATCACAAATTAATTGAATACATAACCAGACTTCCGCATGAATTTCACTCCAAAAATTATTCACAAAAAAGCATTCTAAAAGATATAGCCCATAAATATATACCTGAAGATTTACTGAACAGACCTAAACATGGTTTTAGTGTCCCCATTGGTGATTGGCTCAGGACAGATTTTAAAGATTTAGTAATGGATACTATCACAGATGAGGCTATTCAAAGAACTGGAATGTTTAATAAGAAGACTATAAATAAGAATATAAATGACTATTACTCCGGGAATAAAATAAGTCACAAGTACATATGGACGCTTTTTATATATTTTCAATGGCAAGATAGATGGCTTTAATTTTTTAATGCGAACTGACATATTACAATTCTCACTGCGCCTGCTATGATTAAAAATTCTTTATCTATTCTTCATGTAATAATGGGTTACCCTCCACATATTGGCGGTGCGGAGAAACAAGCAAAACTTATAGCAGAAAACCATGCAAAGCTTAATCATAGGGTAACTGTTTTTACACGATACAAGCCAGGATGTAAAAGAAATGAAGTTATTAATAATGTTCATATCAAAAGATTTTTTGTTGAAAATTTTAAACTAAGCCAAGAAATAACTTCAATTTTAATAGCTACTCGCATACTCATACATCATAAAAATTATGACATTGTACAGATTCATCAAGGTCATTTTTTAGCAGCTCTCGTTTCATTCGTGTGTTTCCTTACAAAAAAGCCATGCTACATAAAAATTGCAAATTCAGGCAAAAAATTTGATTTACTAACACTAGAAAATAAATGGTATGGTAATTTCTTTCTCAAACTACTACTATCTTCAAAGCCTTCATTTATATCAATTACAAAACAAATTCATGCTGAGCTTCAAGATTATAAAGTTGACCCAAATAGAATTTTTGAAATTCCTAATGGAGTTGAAATTAAGAAAATGAACCCATTAGCTTATATAGCTAAATTAAAAGAACGTAATGTATCCTTTATTGGAAGGGTCGAACCCATAAAAAGACCAGAATTAGTAATTCAATTATCCAGTAAATTTTTAAATAATGTTAATTTTAATCTTTACGGTAGCGGATCATTGCTAAAAAAGTTAGAGAGCTTATGTGAAACTAAAAAAATCGTTAACTGCAAAGTAAGAGGACCGGTAGACAACATCTCAGAAGTGCTTTCAAACACTTCTGTCCTTATACTCCCCTCCATTACTGAAGGAATGTCTAATTCAATTCTAGAAGCATTGGCTGATGGCATTCCGATTTTAGCAAGCGACATACCTCAAAATAGATTTATATTAGGAAAAAATATGCAAGCACCTGCTGGAAAACTTGTTAAATCTGATGAAGTTGAGGAGTGGGCATCTGCTTTAAAAGAAATGCTTGAAGAAAAAAATTATCATATATTTAGTCAAAATACATCTAAAATAATATTAGATTATGACATCAGAAATACTTCGCAGCTATATATAAATGCATATACACTCTAATAATAATTATATAAAAATAAATGATAAAAGTAATCACAGTAAATTATAAACAAGAGAAGTATATTCAGAAACTCGTTGACTCTTTAGATGATGATGTGGAGCTATATATCGTTGATAATTCAGGAGAACTTATAGACAAAAGATATGCTAAAACAACTATTTTAGATCCTGCTGGAAATATTGGTTATTTAAAAGGCTTGGTTTTTGGAACAAAGATGATTGAAATAGAAGATGATGATTTCTTAATATGGACAAATCCTGACATTACATTTGATGAGAGATTCTTTGAAATCCTTAAAAAGAATCCAGGAGATAAATACGATATGTTAGCACCATCCATAATTAATTCTGATGGTCAGGATCAGAACCCGAATATGGTCACTCAAGCATCTAGATTAAGAATTGCGCTATATGACCTAGAATATTCGTCATATATTGCATTTGTTGCAATTAGAGCATTAAAAAATTTTTTAAAGGTACTCATAGGAAGAAATAAGATAAATAAAAATAATGCAATTCAGCGTAAAAAAATTTTTTTAGGGCATGGAGCATGCATGATATTTAATGGAATATTTTTTTCCTACTCAGATGATTTTGACTATGATATTTTCACCTGGGGTGAAGAAGCAATAATTGCTTATGAAGTAAGAAAAAGAGGCGGCAAGGTATTATATGACTCATCTTTGACTGTATATCATGAAGAAGGCTCAATAACTTCCTCTATTCCAAATATGCAAAAATACATCATTACAAGTAATTCATATAAAATATACAGACAATATTTAAGATCTACCAAGCACTAATAAATAATTTTGAATTTTTCATATCTATCAAACTCAGGAAAAATATCCATAGAAATCTCAGAAGAAGATTTCATAAAGATTAAAAAACTTAATAAAATAATATACTCATGTAATACTGGTGGTTACAGTCCTACTGACCATTTTAAAAATGTAATAAAAATATGTGAATTACATGATTATACTTTTATTATTTTTACTGATAAGCACATTACTTCAATTGAAAAGGCAAATCAGATTGTGTTTTCATATGACGCTCCAAATCCTCGATATGCTGCTAAGATCTTTAAAATATTACCTCATGAATTTTTTATTAATTCGGAAATATCCCTTTGGATAGACTCAAATGTTGAAATCAATCAAACAGTTTTCAAGAACTTAAATAACTTTTTAAAATCTGATTATGATATTGAATTATTTTTACATGATAAAAGAAAGAATATTATTGATGAGGCCAGTGAATGTAAAAAAATGGCAAAAGATAATGCATTAATTATTGATAGCCAAATTTCTAAATATATGAGTAAATATGTAAATCTTAAAGAATTTGGGTTATATCAAGGCAGAATTCTTTTAAGAAAAAATACAAATGAAATTCAAAAATTTTCAATTTTTTGGCTTAATGAGATTCTATTCAATAGTATTAGAGATCAATTAAGTCTCCCAATTGCTATTAAAGAAAGTAAGGTTAATCTTAGCTTGAATAATCATAAAGATGTACATAACTTTTTCAAAGTATTGGTTCATAACAAGTATGATATGTATTCAAATGAAAAAAGCTTCAAAAATATTATTATTAATATAAAGACTAAGATAATCTTTAAGCTAGTGAAATTTAAAGAAAAAATATTTTGATAGCAGATAACAAATCATCAGAAACATTACATCGCAACTCGATGCTCATGAGTTTAATGGTTGCAGCTCTTGTAGTATTTCCATCAGTAGATTTTTTTACAAGATATGCATTTGAATTATTATTATTAATTCCAATATTTACAATTGTTGGCATCAACAAGGAGTTGTTTAAATCAATATTATTAATACTCTTATATTTAACATTTTCATCTTCAATTCATTTTTTTATTTCAGGATCGCCAGATGAAATATACGATTTAATAAGAATTATTTCTCCCTTGTTAGTTTTTTCTATTGTTTATAAAAAAGTCAACAATAATCACATTGAAAAAATATTTCGATGGTTAATTGTATTTAATATAATAGCTATATTTTATTTTGAATATCTCGGAGATTTATTTTCTTTATCTGAATACATACATACAAGAGACTTAGAAGAATCATATGGAAGGCACAGTGGAATATTTACTAATGTGTCAACGCTTGGAGCATTTTCAACTCTTTCAATTATTTTTAATATAGGTCTTTTCTTTGAAAGAAACCGCCTTTCTTTGAATGGACTTTTTTCTATCTTATTCTCAGGATATCTCCTTTTAGAAAGTGGATCTAAAACAGGAATGGGTCTGACATTAATATTTTCTCTTGTTATGTTTTCTTTATATACATTGAAACAAAGAAATATTTTCTCTATTTCTTTATCAGCTATATTAATTATTACTTTTGTCTCTATTTTTCCCTTATTGATTGAGACTTATTATCAGCTTGAAAAATTATTTATGGTATTTGACAGTGGTTTATTAGGCATTAGTTCTTTTTCTGGCAGAATTGCAATATGGATGAATATTTTTGACATCTATTTTTCATCAAGTTTATATTTTCTTTTTGGAGTTCCAAAGGCAATAATAAATGAAGCAACTACAACATATGACAATGATTATATTTGGTTTGCTGCTAGATATGGTATTTTTGCACTTCTTGGATATTTACTAATTATTTTTATGTTAATTTTCAAATATGTAAGGGTTTCTAAATTTAATAAAAGTCTGTCTCCTAATTTTTGGTGTTTATTGCTTTTATGCTGCTATGGTTTATTTATTGGCGTCTTTACAACACCTCAACTATTTGTCCTCGCATGCTTAGTAATAGCACCAATTTATAGTAATAATTTATGAAGTAAAAAAAATTGTGATGATATAATATGTATCTTTTAACAACATTAGTATTTTTTTATGAAACAGATTCTTCAAGATTTTAGATCTGGTAATACTTCTATCGAAGAATGTCCTGCACCTTTAGTAAAGAACAACAGTATTAAAATTTTGACTAGAACGTCTTTAATTTCTGCTGGTACCGAAAGAATGCTAATAAATTTTTCTAAAGGATCTTATATTGAAAAAGCAAAACAACAACCTGAAAAAGTAAAACAAGTTATAGATAAAATTTCTACGGATGGTTTATTGACCACATATGAATCAATTAAGTCTAAATTAGATCAGCCTATTGCACTTGGATACTCTAATGTAGGCGTTATTGATGAGGTTGCTGAAGGCATAACTAATTTTAAAGTTGGAGATAGAGTGGTTTCCAATGGTCCTCATGCAGATGTTGTAGTGGTTAATAAAAACTTATGTGCATTAATTCCAGATAATGTTGATGATAATTCAGCTGCTTTTACAGTAGTAGGTAGCATTGCACTTCAAGGAATAAGACTTGCAAATCCAAATATAGGTGAAAATTATGTGGTTTTTGGTGTTGGGTTAATTGGCTTGATAACCGTTCAATTATTGAAAGCAAATGGATGTAATGTATTAGCAATTGATTTTGATAATAAAAAACTAGATCTTGCAAAACAATATGGTGCAAAAATTTGTAACCCAGATGAAGATGATGTTGTCTCTTCATCAAACTTATTTACTCAAAACTGTGGATCAGATGGAGTCATAATAACTGCTTCTACCGATTCAAATGACGTAATTAAACAAGCAGCGCAAATATCAAGAAAAAGAGGGAAAATAGTATTAGTGGGAGTTGTTGGACTTAATATTGATAGAAATGATTTTTATGAAAAGGAGCTTACTTTTCAAGTAAGCTGTTCATATGGACCTGGAAGATATGACCCATATTATGAAGAAAAGGGTCATGACTATCCATATGCATTTGTAAGATGGACGGAGCAAAGGAATTTTGAGGCCATTTTAGAAATGTTAAGCTCAGGAATAATAGATTTTAATGCACTTATTTCTAAGTCATTTTTATTCGAGGATTCAATAGAGGCATACAACTATCTTCATGACACAAAGGATGCATTGGGAATAATAATCATCTATACCTCAGAGGGAGAAAAAAGAAAAAATGAATCTGTTAAGATTAATAATAAAAGCTTTACTGGTACAAGTCCCGTCTTTGGATTCATTGGGTGCGGTAATTACGCATCAAGAGTTTTGATACCATCATTTTTAAAATTAAAAGCTCAATTGCATACAATTTCTTCACAAGGTGGAGTTTCAAGCAAAATATACAGTAAAAAATTTAATTTTGCATATTCGACTTCAAACACAACTAACCTGTTAAGTAATGATGAAATAAATACTATTGTAATAACTACAAGACATAATACTCATAGTTCATTTGTAGTAGAGGCATTAAAAAATGATAAAAATGTATGGGTTGAGAAACCTTTATCATTAAATATGGATGAGCTTGATAATGTAATTAAAACTTATGAAGCTTGCCAAAAAGATAAATCAAAAAATTCACCCCAATTAATGATTGGATTTAATAGAAGGTTTGCTCCTCATGTTAAAAAAATAAAAAAATTACTTTCAAGTAAAGATTACGAAAAAAAATCTATATTGATTACTGTTAATGCTGGGTATTTACCTTCTGATCATTGGGTGCAGGACAAAGCTATTGGTGGTGGCAGAATTCTTGGAGAAGCATGTCACTTTATAGATTTAATTAGATTTATTGGAGATTCAAAAATTACTTCAATTCATACGAACAAGATTGATTCAGCTGCAAACCTTGATGATAATGTTTCTATTTCAATTAGTCTTGAAAATGGTTCAATTGGAACGATATTGTACTTATCAAATGGAGCGAGCAATTTTCCAAAAGAGCAAGTTGAAATATTTAGTAATGGCAAGATACTGAAACTAGATAATTATAAGACTTTATATGGATACGGCTGGAAGAATTTTAGAAAAATGTCACTTTTCAAGCAGGATAAAGGCCAAGATGCCTGTGTTAAAGCATTTATGAATGCAATCAAGAATGGTGAGACATGCATTCATCCTGACGAGATATTTGAAGTTAGTAGATGGAGCATAGAAGCTGCAAAATTAGCACAGCAATAAATCTATTTAATTATGAAAAAAATATTAATGGTATTTGGAACTCGTCCTGAAGCTATCAAAATGGCACCTCTATATAATGAAATAAAAAAAAATAGTGATTCACTAGATTTAACTTTATGTGTTACTGCACAACATAGAGAAATGTTAGATCAAGTTTTAGAGTCTTTTAAGATATCGCCAGATATTGATCTAAATATTATGAAAAAAGGCCAAGATCTTTTTGATGTCACATCAAAAATTCTTTTAAAAATAAGAGATGTAATAGAAAATATAAGGCCTGATCTTATTTTAGTTCATGGAGATACATCAACAGCTTTTGCAACATCAATTGCGGCTTTTTATAGTCATACACCTATAGGTCATGTTGAAGCAGGTTTAAGAACTAGAAATATATACTCACCATTCCCTGAAGAATTTAATAGACAGATTATTGGAAAGATCTCTAAACTTCATTTTACACCTACTCAAATCTCAAAAAATAATTTACTCAACGAGTTTGTAGATGACTTTAAAATTCATATTACTGGAAATACTGTAATTGATTCAATGTTCTACATGCTAAATTCAATTGAAAAATCAAAAGAAAAAAAAGACAAAATTACATCCATATTAAATAAGCATATTAAATTTAAGTGGTTGGATAAAAAGTATATTCTTATTACTGGGCATAGAAGAGAAAATTTTGGACAAGGTTTTTTAAATATATGTAAATCAATAAAAAACCTAGCTACAAAACATCCTGATATTTATTTTGTTTATCCAGTTCATCTAAACCCGAACGTCAAAAAGCCTGTAAATGAGATACTTATTAATAAAAAAAATGTGATATTAATACCCCCATTAGAGTACGAACCATTTTTATATTTACTAAAAAATTGCTATCTGGTTTTAACTGATAGTGGCGGAATTCAGGAAGAGGCTCCGAGCCTTGGAAAACCTGTTTTGGTAATGAGGGATGAAACTGAGAGGCCTGAGGCAATTAGCGCAGGAACAGTAAAATTGGTTGGCTCTGATGAAAAAACCATAGTACAAACTGTAAATGAATTAATTGAAAGTACTGAAAAGTATAATGAAATGGCAACTGCATCAAACCCATTTGGTGATGGAACTGCATCTTTGAAAATTACTGCAATAATTAAGGAATATTTTAATGTTAAATAAAGTTATATCTATCATAGGTCTTGGATATATTGGTCTTCCTACGGCAGCTCTTTTAGCTAAAAAAGGTTTTATGGTAAAAGGATTTGATGTAAATGATCACGCTGTTAAAACTATAAATTCTGGTTCAATACATATAGTTGAACCAGGCTTAGATGAGTATGTATCATCCGCAATATCTGTTGGTAAGCTTAAAGCATATAACTCTTTGCAGGCTGCAGATATATATATGATATGTGTACCAACACCATTCTATCCTGATACATTTCCACCAAAGCCCAATATTGAATATGTCATAAAAGCTGCTGAAGATATTGCTGATTTGCTTAAGGATAACGACATTGTTATTTTAGAATCAACATCTCCAGTTGGAACAACACAGTTAATAGAAGATACTTTCAAAAAAAGGGGAGTAGACTTGTCAAATATTTATATCAGTTACTGTCCTGAAAGAGTGTTACCTGGAAATATAATAAAAGAGCTAGTTGAAAATGATAGAGTAATAGGTGGTATTAATGAAATTTCTGGCAACAAGGTACTTGATTTCTATAATACTTTTGTTGATGGAAAAATACATTTATCAGACTCTAAGACTGCTGAGATGTGCAAGTTAACAGAAAATAGTTTTCGTGATGTCAATATTGCTTTTGCAAATGAATTATCGATTTTATGTGATGAGGAAGATATTGATGTTTGGAATTTAATAAAATTAACAAATAAACATCCTAGAGTAAATATCCTTCAACCAAGTCCAGGAGTTGGAGGTCATTGCATAGCTGTTGACCCTTGGTTTATTGTGAACAGGAATGAAGAAAATTCCAGCTTTATCAGGAAAGCAAGAGAAACTAATCTTAAGAAAACAGAATGGACTCTTGAAAGAATAAAAAGAGAAACAGATAAATTAAGAGATAAGATTAAAACTAAGCCTTTAATAGCTATATTAGGAATTTCTTTTAAACCAAATATAGATGATCTTAGAGAGTCACCATCAGCTTATATTGCAGAAGCTTTGTTAAAAGAAGACTGTGATATAGTCGTCGTTGAGCCAAATATAGAATCACATCAATTATTTAATATTGTTTCTCTCGATAAATTTTTTGATTGCGACTTAGTTGTTGGCTTAGTTAAGCATGATGAATTTAAGGATAGTGCCTTTAAACAAAAATTAGCAAAAAGTAATTTTTTAAATTTCTGTGGTATTTAAACTGAAGCTCTTGTTGATCAAAATTAAGACCGCATTTAGGCTAGGCTTAAAAAATATTTTCATAGTGAGTTTGTATAAATTTTCTATCCGTTACTCCATTCATCCGGCTTGCAAACTTGATGCTAAATCTTTTTCAGGCCCTTTTTTTAACGAATCTTTATTACTGCCTTCAGGTTTAAAGACTTTATCTAGTTGGAACAAATCAGCTACTTTATTTAGCCACATTGAAATACCATTGAATAGTCAAATGCCAAAATGGACTTCAAATCCATTATCAGGAAAACATTTTAATTTTCCACTTCAGCCTTGGTGGAAGATATCAGATTTTAATGAAAATATCGGGGATATTAAATTAGTTTGGGAATTGTCAAGAATGAATTGGGTGATTGCTTTTGCCCAACGAGCTCGAAATGGAGATAGAAATTTTTTGATAAAGCTTAATGAATGGCTTGAGGACTGGCTAAATAACAACCCTCCATATTTTGGTCCAAATTGGAAATGTGGACAAGAAGCATCCATTAGGATAATTAATTTATGTTGTGCAGCTTTGATAACTAATCAGATAGAAAATTCAACTCGAGGCCTAAGGGAATTAATTAGATTGCATTTAAAAAGAATATTATCAACTGTTTCGTACAGTACTGCTCAAGAAAACAATCATGGTACGTCAGAAGCAGCAGCTCTTTTTATAGGCGGGACATGGTTAGCAAAACTTGGCTTTTCAGACGGAAAAAAATATGAAAAGATTGGACGAAAATTGCTTCAGAATCGAGCATCAAAACTTATTCAAAAGGATGGCAGTTTTAGTCAATATTCAATCAATTATCATCGAATGGTTCTAGATACCTTCTCTATTGTTGAAGTATGGCGTAAAAGAATTGATGTTAAGGCCTTATCAGATGAGTTTTATGAATCTGCTTCCAAAGCTACATCATGGCTTTATCAAATGGTGTGTGATAAAAATGGTCATGTACCAAACATTGGTGCCAATGATGGCTCACTTTTATTACAGTTAACTGATTGTTCGTATAGAGATTTTAGACCCAGTGTTCAGCTTGCAGCATCTCAATTTTTAGGTAGAAAAGTATATTTGAATGTGCCAGATTGCGATCTTCATTTATCATGGCTGGGTATTGATAATAATCAATACAAATCATATAAGTATATAAACTGTAATTTTGATTATGGTGGATATAAAATACTCAGATCTTCTGATGCAAAGGTTTATTTTCGCTATCCTAGATTTAAGTATAGACCTAGTCAGGCTGATGCTTTTCATATAGATTTTTGGGTCAATAGGTCTAATATTTTTGGTGATGCAGGTTCATATAGCTATAATTCAATTCCTGATATGTCTTCATATTTCAGTGGCACTTCAAGCCATAATACTATTCAATTTGATGATAGAGACCAAATGCCTAAATTGGGAAGATTTTTATTTGGAAGCTGGTTGAAAGTAAATAGTGTATCGCCTGTATTAGCTGAGGATGGCAGTGTAAGTTGCAGTGCTAATTACTGTGACTATAAAGGCACTTCACATACCAGAGATATTAGATTAAATTCACATAGCTTAAATGTTGTTGATAAAGTTAAGGGGTTTAGAAAAAAAGCAATAATTCGTTGGCGACTACCCAACAATGAATGGACTAAAAGAGATATAAATAACGGTATTGAGATATCAAATAATATGGGTTTTATAATAGAAGTGTCATCAAATAAATCTATAGTTCGAGCAAGTATAGTTCAAGGCTGGAAGTCTCTATTTTATTTAAAAAAAGTTCAAATTCCTGTTTTGGAGCTTGAGATTAGTGCTCCAGCAACAATTACAACAGATGTAAGGTGGACAAAGTGAAAGTTTTATATTTTCATCAACACTTTTCTATTCCTCAGGGTCCTGGCGCAATCAGATCTTATGAAATGTCTAAACGTTTAATCAATCGTGGGCATCAGGTTGTTATGGTTTGTGGAAGTTTCATTGGTAATTCTACTGGCCTAGAGGGAGATTTTATTAAAGGAAGGCGACGCGGGTATGTTGAGGGTATAGAGGTAATTGAATTTGATCTAGCTTACTCTAATGCAGATGGTTTCCTTAGTAGAACATGGACTTTTCTTAAGTATGCATTCCATTCATTAATCATAGTGTTTACTGAAAAATATGACCTTATCTTTGCTACATCAACCCCTTTAACTGCTGGTATTCCAGGTATATTTGCTAAAATCTTTAAAAAAAAACCCTTTGTTTTTGAGGTTCGTGATCTTTGGCCAGAACTACCTAAAGCAATGGGAGTGATAACAAATCCTTTTATAATTTCATTAATGTCAGCATTGGAGTGGCTTAGCTATCATTCTGCAAATCATTTGGTTGCTTTATCACCAGGTATTGCAGAAGGAATAAAAAAAAGAGGAATTAAATCAGAACATATAACATTAATACCTAATGGATGTGACATCGATATTTTTGAAGAAACTTCAAAATCTTGGAGACCTGAAACAATTAATGATAAAGATTTTCTTGCAATATTTGCAGGAACACATGGAATAGCAAATGGTTTAAATAGCGTTATAGATGCTGCAGCAGAGCTAAATATTCGTAGAAGAAAAGATATAAAAATTCTTCTAATTGGAAGCGGGCAACTCAAATCATCCTTGATAGATAGAGTAAATAAAGAAAAACTCGAAAATGTTGTATTCCACGATCCTGTAAATAAAAAACTACTCTCTGGCTTAATATCTTCTTCAAACATAGGACTGCAAACATTAACAAATGTACCTGCTTTCTATTATGGAACATCTCCTAATAAATTTTTTGATTATATAGCAGGAGGCCTTCCTGTAATCAATAACTATCCTGGATGGATTGCAGATATCATTAAAGAAACTAATTCAGGATATGTAGTACCTCCAGAAAAGCCAGAAGTTTTTGCTGATATTCTAGAGGAGGCCGCAGATAATTGCGGGGATTTAATTATTAAGAGTAAAAATGCTAAAAAACTTGCAATCAATAGATTTAATAGAAAAAATCAATCTTTGAATTGGGTTATGGTTCTAGAAAAAACGTATAATAAAGTTAATGATGAAAGTTACTTAAATGAATGATCTAAATATTTTGAACAATGAAACCGTAGCTCTTGCCAAAAAAATATATGGTGATGGTTTTATACCCCTTCATCGTCCAGTCTTTGAGGGAAATGAACGAAAGTATTTAGTTGATTGTATTGACTCTAATTTTGTTTCCTCCGTTGGTGAAAAAGTTAATCAGTTTGAAAAAGAAATAGCAAAATTTACAGGTTCAAAGTTTGCAATAGCAACCGTAAATGGGACTGCTGCTCTTCATATAGCTGTTGAGCTTGCTGGAGTAAAAGCTGGAGATGAAGTAATAACCCAAGCCCTTACTTTCATAGCTACATGTAATGCGATTAGTTATATAGGTGCCAAACCTTTATTTGTAGATGTTGATATCGATACTATGGGCCTTAGCCCCGATTCTTTGAAAATTTTTCTTGAGAAAAATGCTGAAAAGAGACTAGATGGAACATACAATAAAAATTCTGGAAAAAAAATATCTGCATGCGTTCCAATGCATACGTTTGGTTTTCCATGTCGAATACAAGAAATTGCAACAATTTGTTCTGATTGGGGTATAGCTTTGATAGAAGATGCTGCTGAGTCGCTTGGTAGTTATGTTGACAATAAACATACAGGGACTTTTGCTCAACTAGCTACGCTAAGTTTTAATGGCAATAAGGTAATAACTTCAGGTGGGGGAGGAATGATAATTACCAATGATATTGCTTTAGCTAAAAAAGCCAAACATATAACAACCACTGCTAAGATAGCCCATCCTTATGAATTTTTTCATGATGAGATTGGCTATAATTACCGTATGCCTAACCTCAATGCTGCATTGGGTTGTGCACAATTAGAACGACTTGAAGAATCTTTGCTTGAAAAAGCAAGAGTAGCCTCCCAGTGGTCTGATTTCTTTAAAGTTAGAGGTGTTAATTTTGTTCAAGCTATTAATGGAAGCAATGCAAATCATTGGCTTAATGCAATAATTTTAGGTTCCAAAAAAGAAAGAGATATGTTTTTAAAATTCACAAATAAAAATAATGTTATGACTCGTCCAATTTGGACTTTAATGTCTAAATTACCTATGTTTCAGGATTGTCAAACAGATGGACTTAAAAATTCATTGTGGCTAGAAGATAGAGTCGTAAATATTCCATCAAGTGTTCCTGATGGAGCTCTAAAAGATTTTAAAGGATAGCTATAATGAGCATATTAAAATTAATTGGTCGTAAATCATCGTTATTTGAAAAAGATGTATCTTTCAGAGATAAACAACTTAAAGACTTAGTATCAAATAGTCGTTTTTTGGTTATTGGAGGAGCTGGCTCAATAGGTCAAGCAGTCACAAGAGAAATTTTTAAGAGGAATCCTCTCTCACTTCATGTTGTAGATATAAGTGAGAACAACATGGTTGAGCTTGTTAGGGATATACGAAGTACTCTTGGGTATATTGATGGGGATTTTCGAACTTTTGCCATTGATTGCGGCAGCAAAGAATTTCAAGCACTTATGAACTCAAGTTTTGGGTATGACTATGTCCTAAATTTATCAGCATTAAAGCATGTTAGAAGTGAAAAAGATCCATTCACACTAATGAGACTAATAGAAGTCAATATAATGAATACAGTAAAAACAGCTCAAATTGCTAAGGAGTATGGAACAAATAAGTATTTTTGTGTATCAACTGATAAGGCTGCAAATCCAGTAAATATGATGGGAGCTAGCAAGCGAATTATGGAAATGTTTTTGATGAGAGAAAGTTTATCAATAGAAATCTCTATGGCAAGGTTTGCCAATGTTGCCTTTTCAGATGGCTCGCTTTTACATGGCTTTAATCAAAGATTCTCTAAAAGACAGCCTATTTCTGCTCCAAATGATGTTAGACGTTACTTTGTTACACCACAAGAATCTGGTGAACTTTGTTTAATGTCATGTCTTCTAGGGCAGAATAGAGATATTCTATTCCCAAAATTAAGTGAGCAGCTTCATTTGACTACCTTTTCTGAAATTGCAGAGAGGTACATTAAAAATTTAGGTTTTGAGCCGTATCATTGTTCATCAGAACAAGAGGCAAGAGATCGTTCAAAAGAGCTTATAGCATTAAAACAGTGGCCCTGCTATTTTTTTAAATCAGACACATCAGGCGAAAAAGATTTTGAAGAATTTTATACAGACAAAGAACTTCTTGATATGAATAGTTTTAAAAACCTTGGAGTTATTAAGAATGAAGCAATATTCGATCAAGAAATGTTAGATAATTTTATTAGAGTAATTAAAAAAATTCGCAATCAAAATACTTGGGACAAGAATTTAATAGTTGACCTGTTTAATGAAATGATTCCAAATTTTGATCATAAAGAAACTGGCAAGTATCTAGATGAGAGGATGTAATAAATGATAAGACTCCTAGAAATATTTACATCACTATGTGGGTTGATAATACTATCTCCATTTTTGCTATTTATATCATTAATTTTACTTTTAACTGGCGAAGGAGAGGTTTTATATAAACAGATAAGATTTGGTTACAAAAATCAAACATTTAAAATTTATAAATTTGCCACTATGATTAAAAATAGTCCTAATATTGGAGCTGGTACATTAACAATGATAAATGATCCAAGAGTTCTTCCTATTGGGAAATTACTGCGCAAGACGAAAATTAATGAATTACCACAACTAATTAATATTCTTTTTGGTGATATGGGCATAGTAGGACCTAGACCTCTCGTACCAGAAGGAGAAAAAAATTACACGTTCGAACAGGCAAAAATAATTAGAACTGTTCGGCCAGGATTGACTGGAGTTGGTTCTCTGATTTTAAGAGATGAAGAAAGTTACTATGCTCATAGATCAGATGCTCAAGATTTTTACAAGAAAGTAATATCTCCATTCAAGGCTGACCTTGAGATTTGGTACATTCAAAATAAATCATTTGTATTAGATTTGAAGATTATTATATTCACAGCGATTATGGTTATAAATAAATCTTTTGATCCTTCAAAGTTTTTCCAAAACTTACCGAAAATTCCATCAGAAATGATAGAGTCTCAAATTCAGAACCAAATATTTAAAAAATCCTAAAGACATAACAAAAGAACTGATTATGTTGCAGTTTTCAAAGTGCTATTGCTTAGATATCCTATAGATTAAAACTTATAATTAAGCAAAAGTGTATTATTAAATTGCCTAATACGAATAACTTTTTATTGAACAAACCTTTAATTAATATAGAATAAGTAAATCTTTAATACATACTTTTAGTAAAAAATGCAAAATCAAGAAAATGTTACATTCTCTTTTGGAGAAAATTGGGAAGATTATCTAAATCATGTCTCAGAGCTTCAAATCGAAGAAGCTAAAAGTGATATATTAGAATGGCTTACAAAAGAAGAAATTGAATCAAAAAAAGTCTTAGATATTGGTTCCGGATCCGGGATACATTCATTAGCCTTTCAAAAACTTGGAGCATCTGAAATATGCTCAATAGACTATGATATAGCCAGTGTTAGAGCAACTAATTCCATAAAAGAAAAGTATGGAAATAAAGAAAAATGGACAGTTGAGTATGCATCAATCTTAGACAAAGAGTTTGTAAATAAAGAAAAAAATAAGTATGACATTATATATTCATGGGGTGTTTTACATCATACTGGAAATATGGATCTAGCCATTGAAAATACTATCAAACTAGCCAAAAATGATTCATCAATTTGGGTATCAATATATCAAGATGGCCCAAGATACTCGAAGGATCTAAGATTAAAACGTTTTTATAATAAGCAATCTAAATTTGTAAAAAAAATTATAGTACGCTATTACATTTCTAGAATTATGTTTGGAAGACTTAGAAGGTTTCAAAATCCTTTTAAGTGGAACGTCCAGCGCCATAGAGGCATGAATTTAAAAAATGATCTTTTAGATTGGCTGGGTGGCTTGCCTTATGAGGTGGCTAGCTCCAAGTATATGGTCCAAAAATTCATTAATTATGACTTTTACCTAGTTGGCATAGATTCAAGGCAAGAGGGTGCTTGCTCGATATATAAATTTAGAAGAATTAGCACTTAATGACAATTAATTAATTGGTAGTGCTATAAATTTTACTAATTCAGCATAGTATTTATAATGCTATTATGAAAATAGTTGTCATTAGCGGCGGTTTTGATCCTATTCATTCGGGTCATATCAGTTATATAAAATCCTCCAGTAAAATAGGCGATAAACTTATTGTTGCATTAAATAGTGATAACTGGCTTATCAAAAAAAAAGGTAAATTCTTTCTACCATTTGAAGAAAGGTCAGCTGTTCTCAGAGAGTTACAAGATGTTGATGATGTTATTGGCTTTAAAGATGATGAACAGGGAAGTTGCCGAAATGCTCTTGAACATCTTAAAAAAGAATATCCTTTCGATGAGATAATATTTTGCAATGGTGGTGATAGAAATGAAAAAAACATTCCAGAACAAAATGTTAAAAATATTAAATTTAAATTTGGCCTTGGCGGCACTAAGAAAAAAAATTCTTCTAGCAAAATTTTAAAAAACTATAGTTTTTCTTCAGAAAAAAGAGTTTGGGGAGAATTTTATAATCTTCTTTACAGTAAAAATTATAAATTGAAAGAGCTTATTATCACTCCAAAAAAAGGCATGAGCCTCCAAAAACATTATTACAGAAATGAAATATGGTTCCTCTCAAAAGGTAAATGTAAAGTACTATACGGTAAAAATGATCCAAATAAATTGGAAGAGATTTTTCTAGAGGAAAGTCAACTTTTAATTATTGAAAAAGAATCATGGCATCAAATTATCAATATTTATGATGAACCATGTCATATAATTGAAATCCAATATGGCGAGCATATTTCTGAGGATGATATAGACAGACATAGATTTTACGAAGGTAATTGAATTATAAATGATAGAAATTACAAATAAGATAAATCAAAAGCCATATAAATTGCTTTATGATTATTACTATAAAGCTATAGAGCATTCTCAAGAGTCGATTGATGCTATATGTATCAGCTCTTTTGATAATCTTAAAAAAGAAGTTGATTCTAGATATGTAAATCTTAAATTTATTATTGGCAATAAATTTATTTTTTTTACTAATTACGATTCACCAAAATCTTTTCAGTTCAAGTCTCATGCTCAAGTTGCAGTTGTTATATTTTGGCCAAAGATTAATATTCAAATTAGAATCAAGGCGCATATTGACAAGGCTGATTTTGATTTTTCTAACGACTATTTTAAGCATAGATCTGACAAAAAAAATGCACTTGCAATTTGTTCGAGACAATCAAAGCCAACAAGATCATTCAATGAGTTAAGAAAAAATTATGACTCTGTTTTAAATTCAGCTGATCTTAGTAAGAGACCATCATACTGGGGAGGATTTGAGCTTACTCCATATTATTTTGAGTTTTGGCAAGGGGATGATAACAGACTCAATAAAAGAGTTTCTTATTCTCAAAATAGTGGATCTTGGGAAGAAACGAATCTCCAACCATAAAATACTAAAAATATTTGCGAAAAATTTGAATTAGTTTAAACTCCACACTTTAAAGAGGTATATCCAAATAAACTTAAATGAAATTATTTCAGTTCAAACATATCTAAGGTATTCGCTATAGCCACATCAAAAAAACATACAGTTCCTATAAATGAAAAAATTAGGGCTACAGAGATAATGCTTATCGGTGCTAATGGTGATAAACAAGGCCTAGTTCCTTTTTCCACTGCATTAGAATCAGCCAGAACAGCTTCTCTTGATTTAGTTCAGGTATCCCCTTCAGACGCAAATCCGATCGTCTGTAAGCTTTTAGATTATGGAAAACATGTCTTTGATAAGAAAAAAAGTTTATCCTCCTCAAAGGTAAAAGTTAAGAGAAATACAACAAAAGAAATTAAATTCAGACCATCTACAGATGTAGGTGATTATAATATTAAATTAAAAAAGGTAAAAAGCTTTATTCTTGATGGAGATAAGACTAAAATAAGCGTCCGTTTTAGAGGTAGAGAAATTTTGAATAGCGACATGGGTCTTAATCTGTTAAATAAATTAAGGGATGAGCTTCAAGATATTGCTCAAGTAGATCAGGAGCCTTCTCTTGAAGGCAGGCAACTGCTGATGGTTTTGTCACCTTTAAGAAAGAAGTAAATTTTTATAAAAGATTAATAATATGGGATATAAATTAAAAACACATTCTGGAGCTGCCAAGCGTTTTAAGAAGACGGGATCTTCTGTTAAAAGCAAAAGTGCTAACAGAAATCATATTCTCACAAAACAGTCTACAAAAAGAAAAAGACATAACAGAGGTCTTAATAAGTTAACAGGTGTTGTGCTTAAGATGGCTTCCAAACTCATAAGAAGATAAATCATGCCAAGAACTACCAAATCAGTAACAGCTAAAGCAAAACACAAGAAAGTATTAAGTGCCACAAAAGGTCATTATGGCGCTAGAAGCAGATTATTTAGAACTGCTAAACAATCAAATATCAAATCTTTGCAATACGCATTTCGTGACAGAAAAAATAAAAAGAGAGCATTTAGATCTTTATGGATTGCTAGAATTAATGCAGGAACTAGAGAATTAGGTGTTTCATATTCAAAATTCATTCACTCAATGTCATCAAAAAATATCATTTTAGATAGAAAAATTTTATCTGAATTAGCAATATCTGATAGTACAACTTTTAAAAAGATTGTAGAAACTTCAATTAATTAAATCTTTTTCTGGTGTCATCTTCAAAAGACATTAAGCCCCCTGTAATAGTTAAAGAGTTTGGGGCTCATCATCCTATAAATCGCATGAAAGATTCAATAATGAATATGCTTGTCGATTTTGGTTTTGAAATTATTGAAGGCCCTGAGGTTGAAACTGAAGAATTTAATTTTGATATGTTAAATATAAAAAAAACTCATCCTGCAAGACAGATGCACGATACATTTTATATTAATAAAAAATCTAATGTATTAAGAACGCATACTTCTCCAGTTCAAATTAGAGGAATGTTAGATCGCAAACCGCCAATGGCTTTTATATCTGGCGGTAAAGTCTACCGCAAAGATGATGACGCTACTCATTTACCAATGTTTCATCAGGTAGAAGGGATTTATGTTGATCAAAATGTTAGCTTTGCAAATTTGAAGGCTTTGATATATGAGATAATACACAATCTTTTTGGGAAAGATGTTGAGCTAAGATTCAGACCTTCATATTTTCCTTTTACAGAGCCATCAGCTGAGGTGGATATATTATCTCAAGATGGTAAATGGTTGGAAATTCTTGGATGCGGAATAGTTAATCCTGTTGTACTAAACAATTGTAATATAGATCCTAATAAATTTAGTGGTCTTGCTTTTGGTTTAGGTGTAGAAAGAATTGCGATGCTTAAATATGGTGTGAATGATATAAGAGAGTTCTATAAATCAAACCTTGATTTTTTAAGGCAATTCTCATGAAAGTTTCTTACAAACATTTAGCTAAATGTATACATTCTGTTCCATCAATTAATGAAATTTCTGAGAAACTCTTCCAGCTTGGTCATGAACATGAAATAGAAAATGAAATATTTGATTTAGAGTTAACACCCAATAGAGGTGATTGCTTATCAGTTAATGGGTTAATCAGGGACTTAAGTGTATTCTTTGATACTAAATTAAATCAAAAATATTATGATGATCGTATTGAAAATCTATCACTAGATTTTACTAATAATGCTAAAAGTAAATGTACGAATATTTCTTTTTTAAAAATTGAAATTCAAGAATGTCCTCAAGCCTATAAAGGTGAATTAGATAATTATTTTAAAGACTTAAACTTAAATAAAAATAACTTCTTTACTGATGTATCAAATTACATTTCATATGAAACAGGTCAACCAACTCATTGCTATGACGCACTCAAAATTGAGAAAGAGTTTTCATTAGAGGTCATTGACCAGGAAGCTAAATTTCAGACCTTGCTTGATACAGAAATAAATTTAAAAGGAAAAAATTTAGTTTTTAAATCAGATGATAAGATAATTAATCTCGCTGGTGTTGTTGGAGCTAAAAGTACTTCATGCTCAAACGAAACAAAATCTGTCTTAATTGAATGTGCATATTTTAATCCTGAGGATATTATTGGTAAATCAGTAGATTATGATATTAAATCTGAAGCTGCCCATAAATTTGAAAGAGGTGTTGATCCCACATGTCATGAGCGTATCTTAAGAAGGTTTTTGAAAGTTGTTGAAGATCATGCTGAGATAAAAAAAGTTGAATTGTTTGTTGAAAGCTATGATGCTTTTAAACCAGTTAGAATAAAACCAGACATTTCAAAAATTAATAGCATATTAGGGCTCCAACTTAAAATTGATGATATTGAAAATAAACTTACAAAGCTTGGTTTTTTAAAAAATAAGAATTTTTTTGAGGTTCCATCTTTCAGAAATGATATAAAAAATCAAAATGATTTAGCTGAAGAGATTGCCAGGATTATTGGATTCAATAATATTCCTGTTTCTAAGATTAACATACCAAAACAAATAAAAAAGAAAGAAGCAAATATAGAAAATAAATTAAAATCATTATTAATTGATTATGGTTTTAATGAGATTATTAATAATCCATTTGTTAAAGCTTATTCAGATCAATCTATAAAAGTTGATAATCCGCTAGACTCAAACAGGGAGTATCTAAGGACATCCTTAAAATGTTCAATGATAGATAGCTTAACTTATAACGAAAGAAGACAGCAAGATAGCATAAAACTATTTGAAATTTCTGATGTATATTTCTCATCAGGTCAGAAAAAGAGGTTAATTGCTATTATAGCAAGTGGTAGAATTGGCAAAAATTATCAAGACTTTTCCAATAAAATTAATAATAAATATCTAGCTAAAATTATTGGAGAATTTACTAATCAGGATACAATCAATATAGAGACCATTAGTAGAGATAAAATGAATAGTAAAATAAATAACCATATCTCATATCTTGAAATAGAAACCTCTTCATTTAATTTAAATATTTTAGATTATCAACAAATATATAAAACTCCTAAGTCATATCAGGTATATCAGCCAATTTCTGAATTTCCTTCCTCGTCAAGAGATTTATCTTTTTCAATAAAAGATTTTGATGCATGCAAACCTCTCGAAGATACAGTTTTATCTTTCTCCCATGAATTTATAAAAGATATATTTATTTTTGACTACTATAAAAATGAAAATATGAAAGAAATTAAAATTGCTTTTAGATTTATATTCCAATCAAATAAGGGAACTCTTAAAGAAAATGAAGTAAACGATGTTATCAATACAATTATTAAGCAAGCTCTCTCAATTAAAACTGTTCAAATACCTGGGTTAAAAAATTGACTACAAAGCTTAAAATAGCTCAAAAAATTTCAAGAGAAATAAATATAACACAACAAGAAAGTAAGTTTTTTTTGGATTGCTTTTTGGGAAAAATTTCAGATCAATCAAAAACAATGAAAATTAAAATTAGTGGTTTTGGTACTTTTTCTACTAAAAGAACTTTAGAAAGAGTTGGTAGAAACCCAAAATCAAAAGAATCGTATATAATACCTTCATTCAAGAAGTTAACATTTAATGCTTCAGCTAAAGTAAAAGGAGATCTTAATTGATAAGAAAAATTCAAACCTTATTTATTCTCATTATATCTTTCTCTATATCTGCTCAGGTTAATGAGCTGGACAGTGATTATTTTGAAAGTCTGCCAGATGAAATGAAAAGCGATGTTCTAGATACCATGCAAGCAAAAAAGGAGCTTGAAAAACCAATTTATCGAAAAGCTTCCACGGCAGTTGATAAAAAAGATAAAGAAGATTTATCAGATGAATCAAAAGAGGATGACAGGCTTTATGTTTTTGGCAAAACATTTTTCGATACTATTCAATCTACATTTATGCCGCTTAATGAACCAAATTTTGATGGCTCTTATGTATTGGATTATGGAGATGTGCTTGAAATTCAAATTGCTGAACAGAGAATTAACAGTGATAAATATGAGATTAAAAGGGATGGGTCAATACAATTAAAAGAAATTGGCAAAATATCAATTGCAGGTCTTTCATTAGAGGAGGCAGGAGAGCTTATAAAATCAAGAGTAAAAGATGTTTTTCCAGGAACTGAAGCGTTTATATCACTAATAAATGTTAGAGATATACAAGTTGTAGTTACTGGTAATGCATTTAATCCTGGAATATATTCTTTAAGCGGTAATTCAAATGTCTTTTATGCGTTAACCATGGCAGGAGGAATAAGTGAGGATGGAAGTTATAGGCAAATTGATCATATAAGAAAAAATAATGTCATAGACTCTATTGATTTGTACAGTATATTTATTAGAGGCTATGCTAATTTTAAAAATAAACTACAATCTGGCGATATTATTCTTGTTAAGCCTAGGCTAAATATAGTTAATGCTATTTCTGGGGTTAAGAGACCTGGATTATATGAAATGAAGGATGGTGAGAGTTACTCTGATTTGATTTCATACGCAAACGGCTTGCACTCAAATGCTAATTTAGATTTTATAAAAATTCAATCCATAGAAAATGGAAAATCAGTATCAAATACATTTGAATCTGCAAAGGAGTTATATAAAATTAAAATTAAGCATAATGATAATTTAATCATTGATGAATTTAAGCTTATGACTGTAAAGTTAAATGGTGCTATTAAATTTCCAGGAACTTATATTGTTCCTTTGAATATGCCATTGAGCCAATTGATAGAGCAAGCTGGCGGCTATCAAAATAATGCATATCCTTTTGGCGGATTTCTAAATAATGAAACTGCCATGAAGGTTTCAAAAGATGCTAAAGAGAGAACATACAAAGAGTTATTAAGAAGTATCATTGATATAAAAAATATTTCTGACAGTTCTGGAACATCATTATCAATGATACTAAAGGAACTAAAAGAGGCAAAAGATGTTGGAAGAATTATTGTTGAATTTGATTTAGATGTAATTAAATCCAAACCAGAATTTGATACAATTTTAGAAGATGGTGATGAAATTACTATACCATTTAACACAAATCAGGTATACGTTTATGGTGAGACTAATAACTCTGGAAGTGTAAGGTATGAACCCAACGCAAATCTCTCTTATTATATAAATAATTCCGGAGGTTTAAGAAAAACTGCTGAAGATAAAGCCATATTTTTAGTTCAGCCAAATGGTCATACAAAAATTATTGCCATGAGAAGTAAACTTGGAAATTTAATTTCTGAAAAAGACGATGTCTTGATTTATCCAGGTTCATTAATATTTGTTCCAAAAACAACAGATATTACAGATAATACTGCATTAGCCGCAATATGGGCGCCAATACTTAGCAGCTTTGCACTAAGCGCTGCATCTATAGCATCATTAAATAATTAAAATAATGAGATTAAAATTTTTTTTTTTTCATTTCTGTGGCTGCTTTCATTTGACATAAAAGCTCAAAAAATATTTACATTTGAAGATAAGAGTTTTTATCGTAATTCTTATAATTCTTTTGGGCAAATTGGCTTAATACAAACTCCTTCTGCAAACTCAAGACCGGAAGGTACAGTTTCATTAACGATTAACTCAAATGATATATGGAAATTTGGTACTTTAACTGTTTCACCTTTTGAATGGCTAGAAGCTGGATACTTTTACTATAGGCCTTCTGATTTAGTTTGGGCTTCTAATAATAAAGTGGGTGATTATCTTGATAAAGGATTTAACATTAAATTCATTTATAAACCAGATCAAAAATTTATACCAAATATTGCGATCGGATTAGATGATTTAGCAGGAACAGGCTATTTCACTCGTGAATATATCGTAGCTACATCCACCATTAATAATTTAGATTTTACATTTGGACTTGGATGGGGAAATTATGTTGGTCAAAAAGCAATCAAAAACCCTCTTTCATATCTTAATGAAAGCTTTTCAGATAGAACTTCTGAAAGATCAAATTATGGAGTAGGCGGCAATCTTTCTTATAACAAATGGTTTAGAGGAGAAAGCACTTTTTTGGGTGGCCTAGAATATTTTTCACCAAATATAGAAGGATTAAGCTTTAAACTTGAATATGACCCTTATGACTACATGAGCTTTTCGGCTAAAAATCTTGCAAGTGCATCATTCGACTTAAGATCTAAAGATAGTAATTTGAATTATGGTATTTCTTATGTTGCTGCAAGGTTTCTTACTATTGATCTCTCATATATAAAAGGCAATACATTAAATTTAAATTTTAATTATGCAATTTCGTTTAATAAAGACATTCGAAAAAAAACAAAATTTGCTCCTAATATTACAAATACAGAACCAAATGTTACTGACAACAAACAAAGTTTCTATAAAGATCTTTTATTTAATATAAATAATAACAATTCATTATTACTACAAACTGCAAACATTGATAACAAAGGTGTTTTAGATATATCAATATCATCATCTGCTCATAGAAATGCAATTCGTTCATCATCATATACTGCCTCTATTGCTACCGAAGTAGCTGATAATAATAATATAGACTTAAGTCTAATAAGAATTACTCATTTAAATGCAGGCATTGCATTAAATAAGATTGAGTATATTGCAAACAATTTTGATAAAAATTCAATAAAATCCATCGAATTAAAAAAACTTCATACGGGTATTGAAGAAGGAATTTTTGATGAATATAAAAGTGATGAATTTCAACCTGTAGTTAAATTTCCAGTATTTTTTACAAATACTTCCCCATCTATTGTTTCACATATTGGAAACCCTGAGAGATTTTATTATGGAGGAATAAATATCAAGAATGTTACTGAAATCCAGTTCAAAAGGAATTTACTTCTCTCATCACAACTCGAATACCCTCTATACAGTAATATTCAGGATACAGTTTCAGGTCCGCAATCAGTAATGGAGCATGTTAGAACAGATTTAGTTCAATATCTAAAAGCTGATGGATTAACGATACCTAGAATGCAACTAGATTATATGTGGTCTCCAAAAAAAAATGTTTATGCAAAAATATCTGGAGGTTTATTTGAATCAATGTTTGGAGGAATTGGTACGCAGTTACTCTATAGGCCGTTTAATAAGAACTTTGATATTGGCTTAGAGTTATTCAGTGTTAAACAAAGAGCTTATGATCAGCGTTTCAACTTTAGAGACTATAAAACAACAACGGGGCACATAGATTTTTCATATTATTTTGGTTATGGAATTACATCAAATATTAGTTTTGGAAGATATCTAGCCAAGGATGATGGTTATACTTTTGATCTTTCAAGAACGACTCAATCAGGTTTTAAAGCCGGCTTATACTTCACTCAAACCAATGTTTCAGAAGAGACATTTGGTGAAGGAAGTTTTGATAAGGGATTTTATTTTCAGGTACCACTTGATTTAACATCAAAATTTTATAGAGGCGATTTTTTTTCATTTAAACTTTCTCCACTTACAAGAGACGGAGGAGCAAAACTAACTTATGATAAAGATATTAGAGGAATGATATATAATTCAAGATATAATGAAGTAGGCAGTCAATGGAAGGGCTTTCTAAACTAAAAAGTATGTGTTTTTTAATGTGATTTTTTTACTGACAACCAAAATGTTGTACTATATAATTATTCAATATGCATATATTGTCTCTAATGTGTGTATAATAAAATTATAATGCTACAAATTTGGCAATAAACGTGGAGATATTTAAAAATGGCGAAATTTATTAAATCTAAAGTAAGAGTCTTTTGGGGCACAGTATTTGCTTTTTTCTATGGTTTCTTTGTTCAAGAAGCATATGCAGAAGATGAAGCAAGCGATGAAGCAAACGAAGAAGAAATACAAGAAAAAGGTAACCTTTCTCCTGCAGCTATAGCAGCCGCGGTTGCAGCAGCAGCAGCACTCCTAGATAGTGATGATACTGCAACGCCTGCACCAACGCCTGCACCAACGCCTGCACCAACGCCTGC
>Ga0206131_10000817_pt1 | contig 41956 bp, 50 predicted proteins | sample Helgoland_Spring_FD_148636 | JGI IMG/M metagenome (GOLD analysis project Ga0206131, IMG submission 148636) | Pelagic subsurface seawater microbial communities from Kabeltonne, Helgoland, North Sea - Helgoland_Spring_Bloom_20160517_1 | ecosystem: Environmental > Aquatic > Marine > Epipelagic ... | reverse complement strand
ACTATCGTTAACTAATCTAGGTTTCGACCAAGATATGAAAGGGGACTTCGGTCCCCTTTTTTTTATATTTAATTTTAGTATAAATAAACGTATAAATAGTAAGTAACAACATTGGAATGTATTCATGTATTCAACTAGCAAAGAAGAATTGATGGACTATTGTTTACGTGCTCTAGGGCACCCAGTAGTCGAAGTCAATATAGACGAAGAACAACTTGACGATCGTATAGACGAGGCGTTACAGTGGTTTCGTGAACACCACCCTGATGGTTCTAGACGATACTACTTAAAACACCAATTGACCCAATCAGACATCGACAACCAAACTGTCGATTTAGCCGACAATCTAGACCTTACTGCCGTAGTTCGCATGATACCGATGAGTTTTAGTAATGCCCACTCTGGTTGGTTCAGTGATGCATGGCAATTGATGGCATACACTATCTCTGATTTTACTAGAAGTGGTGGTATTCTTGGTGACCTTGCACACTACGAACAGATGCAACAAAATCTATCACTATTAGATATGAAACTAGGTGGAACTCCACAAATCACATTTGATAGACAATACAATCGTGTTAACTTACATGTTTCGAAAACGAATCTTAAAGTAGATGACTACGTTATCTTTGAGGTTTATGGTATCCGTAATCCAGACGAAACGGTTAACGAATACAATTCACTATGGAATCATCGATTCCTAAAAGAATATGCAACCGCATTGATCAAACGTCAGTGGGGTTCAAATTTAATTAAGTTTGATGGCATGACACTACCAGGTGGTGTAACGGTCAATTCACGTCTCATCTATGAAGATGCCCTTGCGGACATTGAAAGAATCATGGAGAGGTTCCGTAACGAAGAAGACGAAGGTCCTATGTTCTTCATGGGGTAAGACATGGCTATCAATCCATATATTAGTACAAAATATAGACCGGAACAGAATCTTTACGAAGATCTTTTAATCGAAGCTATCCAATTCTATGGTCAAGACGTATATTACTTACCTAGAGAGATTGTCGCAAGAGAAGAAATCTTCCTCGATAGTATTCAGTCACAGTTTTCTGACGCATACAAAGTTGAAGTCTACGTTGAGAACGGAGATTCTTTTGATGGTGAGGGAGACCTATTCACTAAGTTTGGTATCGAACTGAGAGACCAAGCAACCTTTGTTATCGCACGTCGTCGATGGAGAGAACTAGTCGGTGACCGTCTCGCAGACCATCAGTTCCGTCCACGAGAAGGTGATGTAATCTATCTCCCACTGTCCGAATCCTTATTCGAGGTCAAGAAGGTCGAGACTGAGTCTCCTTTCTACCAGTTATCCCAATTACCACAGTTCCGTATGACTTGCGAACTATTCGAGTTCTCGGACGAAGACTTCGACACTGGTATTGCCTCTATCGATCAAGTGGAAGAAGAGTCTGCATTCCAATACGAACTCACTATGGATGGCACCGGAGAATCAGAGTACTATACGGTGGGTGAGAATGTATCTCAGGACTTTACCGATTACCAGATTGAAGGTGAGGTCACATACTGGAATCACGAAACCAGATTACTCAAGATTGCGCACACTGGTGCCACCGATGGTAAGTACCATGAATGGGGAACAGACCAACCGATTGTTGGTGCTGATGCGTCCCTGACTCCGGTATCTGCGGACGAAGGCGTCAACGAAATCCAGAGACTTTCTCAGAATAAAGTGTTTAGTGATTTTGCAAATGATTTTGTGGACTTTTCTGAGTCCAATCCATTCGGAGATTTATCACCATGATGGGAGGACACTTCTACCATAAACGTGTTCGTACTTGCGTTGCCGTATTCGGTTCAATGTTCAATGACCTACATGTTTTGAGAACAGACTCAGCAGGTAAGGTGCTATCACAGGTCAAGGTGCCTCTATCATATGCACCCAAGAGATCTTTCATAGAACGACTAGAAGAAATGTCTAACGGAGAGGAAGCAGAACGCAGAGTTGCTATTAAACTTCCACGCATGTCATTTGAGATTACTTCTATTGCATATGACCCGACACGTCAATTACCTAAAGTCAATGGATTTGGTACAGTTGTCGCATCAGACACAGGGTCTAAGAGGAAAGTGTATGTCGGTGTTCCGTATAATGTAGGTTTCTCACTATCTGTGTATGCTAAGTCACAGGATGATGCACTACAGGTTGTAGAACAGATTATACCATATTTCGCACCACAATACACCTTGACGGTAAAACCATTTGCCGACCAACCAGATATAAAAGAAGATGTCCCTATCATATTATCAGGACTAGATTTCCAAGATGACTTCGAAGGACCAGTGGAACAGAGACGCACTATCATATATACTCTCAATTTTGAGATGAAGGTTAACTTTTATGGTCCAGAAAGTACAGTTCCTATTATCCGTGAGGTTAACACGAACCTGAATCTCCTGTCTCCGGAGGAAGAAGAACTTCTTATAGAAACAATAAATACTACTCCAGACCCAATTGATGTGAGTCCGGACGGAGATTACGGATTTAACACTGAGATAATTTTCCCAGAATAATCAGGAAATATATTATGAGAGACAATAGTAAACCACCTGCTTTGTTTGATGACGAGCAGAAGAAGAACTTTGTACACGAACAGGACTATGAGTACTCTCGTGATACGTATTATGACCTAATTGAAAAGGGTCGTGAGTCTCTAGAACTCATGATAGAAGTCGCACGTGAGAGTGAACATCCTCGTGCGTTTGAGGTTCTGTCTGGTATGATCAAAGGCATCGCAGATGTCAATGACAAGTTGATGGATCTCAACAAGAAACAGAAAGAACTCACCAAGGAAGACAAACCTACCGATACTTCAACTACTAATAATAATCTATTCGTCGGTTCCACTACAGACCTTCAACGTATGTTGTTGGGCGATGAGAAAGTAATTGATCAAGACTCTGATGAATGACATCCTATACTAAGAATTCCTACCTAGGTAACCCACAAGTCAAGCGAGATGGTGTCGCAGAAGAGTGGGACAAAAAGAAACTCCGTGAATACCGCAAGTGTATGAACGACCCATCGTATTTCTGTAAGAAGTACGTTAAAGTCGTGCACCTAGATAAAGGTTTGGTTCCATTCAAGTTATACGATTATCAAGAGAAGATGTTCGAACACTTCAATGATAATCGATTCTCTATTGTTCTAGCATGTCGACAGTCGGGTAAGTCTATTTCCTCTGTAGGATACCTTCTATGGTATACACTATTCCATCCTGAAAAGACTATTGCAATTCTTGCGAACAAAGGTGCCACCGCACGTGAAATGTTATCTCGTGTAACACTCATGTTAGAGAATCTTCCTTTCTTCCTACAACCAGGATGTAAAGCACTGAACAAAGGTTCTATCGAGTTCTCTAACAACTCTCGCATCATTGCTGCGGCAACTTCTGGGTCATCCATTCGTGGTATGTCGGTCAACCTTCTATTCCTAGATGAGTTTGCGTTCGTAGAGAATGCCGCAGAGTTCTACACATCTACGTACCCAGTAATCTCATCTGGTAAAGATACAAAAGTTATCATAACAAGTACTGCGAACGGTATAGGTAACACGTATCAGAAACTATGGGAAGGTGCGGTACAGAAGGTCAATGAGTATAAACCATTCCGTGTAGACTGGTGGGATGTGCCTGGCCGAGATGATAAGTGGAAAGCACAGACTATTGCTAACACATCACAACTACAGTTTGACCAAGAGTTTGGCAACACTTTCTTTGGTACTGGTAATACTCTTATTGAGGGTCAAGTGTTACTTGACTTACGTGCTAGAGAACCTTCTAGAAGACTAGAAGGTGGGGACTTATTAGTTTATGAAGAACCGATACTAGATCATCAGTATATCATGACTGTCGATGTTTGTCAAGGCAGAGGACAAGATTATTCCACTTTTAACATAATCGATGTTTCGGTACAACCGTTCAAACAAGTTTGTGTATACAGGAACAATAGAATATCACCGATATTATATCCTAATATCATATACAAGTATGCGACACTATACAACGAGTCGTATGTCGTCGTCGAGAATAATGACCAAGGTATGGTAGTATGTGTGGGTCTTTATCAGGATCTAGAATATGAGAATATTCACCTAGAGTCTGCGGTCAAAGCAGATGCTATCGGTATTCGTATGGACAGAAAGGTGAAGAGGATGGGGTGTTCCTCTATTAAGGATATTATAGAAAATCACAAATTGGATATTGTTGATGAGAATACCATCATGGAGATATCAACTTTCATATCAAAAGGAACATCATTCGAAGCAAGTGATGGTAACCATGATGATTTAATGATGAACCTCGTGATGTTTGGATATTTTGTAGGAACGCAATCATTTGGTAATGTTGCTGACGTGGATATCAAACAGATGTTATTTGATCAACGGATGAAAGAAATTGAGGATGATATACCACCGTTCGGAATCATCGATGATGGTAGTGATTATGTTCCACCTTCAGACTTGTCCGACCCATATAGCATGGATTGGACTGACTATAACCCTAATGAATGGTAAACTTCCGGAAAGTATAAATAGATACATTGAAAGAAATATCCGTATTATGACTAACTTATTATACCTTAACTAAAAGGACACTATTATGACTCTTAAATCATCAGAGTCGCCAGCAGTCACAATAAAAGAAATTGACTTGACAGGTATCGTACCTGCGGTCACTTCTACGACTGGTGCTATTGTAGGCGACTTTAATTGGGGACCAGTGAATACACCAATTCTAATCGGTAACGAATCTGAATTGGCATCAACATTTGGTTCTCCACTATCAGGAGATGCGTATGCAGGGGACTTCTTATCTGCTTCGTATTTTCTAAAATACTCTTCAAGTGCATTCATTGTTCGTGCATCTCGACCAGACATCCTAGATTCGGACGGAACTATTGCGTTCCCAGGCCATGCGAAAGCATCAGCTGGTGTCTTCGAAGCAAAATACTTCGGTGAACTTGGTAACACAATAACTGTATCTGTAGCAGATTCAACAAACTTTGCCACTTGGGATTTCGAAGGATTCTTCACGGCAGCTCCAGTAGGTGACGAACTTCATGTTGTTGTCTCCCTAGGATATGTCTCATCATCCGAATTGGGTAATGTTGTCGAAACATACGAATTTGTTTCTACCGACCCTAATGCTAAACTCCCGAATGGTTCTAACAATTTCGTTGCAGACGTTATTAATAAAGAATCTTCTTGGGTCTTCGCTTCTGGAGTTCCAACAGTATCAACAGATACATTGACAGGTGGTTCTGACGGTACTCCACTTCAGACCGAAGCTGACTACGTAACCGCATACGACGCATTCTTAAACAAAGAAGCGATCCAAATCGATTTCCTAATTCCACCAGCTGGTGGCCAAGGTTCAGTGCAAACTATTCACCAGAAACTTGTTGAAGTTGCGACTTCTCGAAAAGACTGTGTTGCAGTAGTTTCTCCAACTTCAGGTGATGTCGATAGCATGGTTTCCTATGTTAACGATACACTTAGCCAAGATTCATCTTACCTTATCGTTGACGGAAACTGGTTTAAAGTTTACGACAAATACAACGATAAGTACGAGTTTATTCCCGCTGCATCTTCAACAGCAGGTGTTATGGCAGCAACAGACGCAGTATCTGCACCGTGGTTCTCACCAGCAGGTTCACGTCGTGGTCAATACCTAGGTGTCACCGAGTTGTTGGTTAACCCAAGCAAGACAGAACGTGATAAACTCTACAAGTCTGGCATCAACCCAATCGTCAGTATACCTGGCAAAGGTGTTATGTTGTATGGTGACAAGACTCACCAATCACGTCCGTCTGCATTCGACCGCATCAATGTTCGTCGACTATTCCTAGTCATTGAACGAGCAATCAGTGAAGCTGGTCAAAACGTCATGTTTGAATTCAACGATGACTTCACTCGTGCAGAGTTTATCAATATCGTAGAACCATTCCTACGTGAAATTCAGGGTCGTCGTGGTATCACTGACTTCCGTCTTGTTTGTGATGAAACAAACAATACTCCGGAAGTTGTTGACCGCAACGAATTCATCGCAACTTGCTTCATCAAACCAGCACGTTCAATCAACTACGTAACTTTAAACTTCGTAGCTGTAAGAACTGGTGTTGAATTTGAAGAAGTAGTCGGCACAGTATAAGGGGAATAATCATGTCACTAAGAGTAGATGATTTTAAAGCAAAATTAAAAGGTGGTGGTGCACGTCCTAACTTATTCCGTGTAACCGTAAACTTTCCAGCATATGCTGGTGGAGACGCAGAACTAACTTCATTCATGTGTAAGGGAGCACAGTTACCAGCATCAACAGTTGCTGCAATTGATGTACCTTTCCGTGGTCGTCAGTTGAAGATTGCTGGAGACCGAACTTTCGAAGATTGGTCAGTAACCGTAATCAACGATACTGGTTTTGAAGTTCGCAACGCAATGGAACGTTGGATGAATGGTATCAACGGTCACACCGCAAATACTGGATTCACTAATCCTGTTGCATATCAAGCAGATCTCATTGTAGACCAACTTGATAAGGATGGTAACTCACTGAAGACTTATAACTTCCGTGGTGCTTTCCCTAACAGCATCGGTGCTATCGATTTAAACTATGAAACTACTGATACAGTAGAAGAGTTCGAAGTAGCATTCTCAATTCAGTACTGGGAGTCAAATACCACTAGTTAAAGGTATTATAAGTAATATGAAGGGGGTGGTTCTCCACCCCCAATTTATTATAAGAGGGTAATATGGCAGATAATGTATTCAAAGCATTTGGATTTGAACTAAAGAAAGTTCAAAAACTAAAGCAAGAAGGTGAGAAAACCTCTTCTATCGTTCCTAAAGTGGATGAAGATGGTGCTGGTTATGTCACTGCCTCTGGTTCTTACTTCGGTCAGTATGTCGACATGGAAGGCACTGCGGCAAAAGATAACCAAGAATTAATCAAAAAATATCGAGGAATGGCAGAACACCCAGAGTGTGATGCTGCAATCGAAGATATCATTAACGAAGCAATCGTTTCTTCTGAACTAGAAAGTTCAGTAACTGTCAACCTAGACAAAGTCGAAGCACCAGATAAAATCAAGAAATCCATTACTGAAGAGTTTGATGGTGTGGTTGCCATGTTGAACTTCGAGGAGTATGGCCACGATATGTTCCGTTCATGGTATGTCGACGGACGAATCTATCATCACCTAGTAGTCAATGACACGAATCTAAAAGCAGGTATCCAAGAGGTACGTCCTGTTGATGCGACTAAGATTCGTAAGGTTAAAGAGATACAATATAAAAAGGATGCGAAGACAGGTGCAAAGATCGTAGACAAAACTAACGATTTCTACATCTATCAGGAACGTGCCGGTGCGAATAACGGCATCAAGTTAACTTCGGATTCTGTTTCGTATGTCACTTCAGGTCTTCTAGACACCAGTAAGAAACGTGTACTGTCGTATCTACAGAAGGCAATGAAACCCGTAAACCAGTTGCGTATGATGGAAGACTCATTGGTCATCTATCGGCTCGCACGTGCACCCGAACGTCGTATATTCTATATTGACGTGGGTAACTTACCAAAGGGTAAGGCGGAACAACATATTAAAGATATCATGTCTCGTTACCGTAACAAAATTGTTTACGATGCGAACAACGGTGAAGTTAAAGACGACCGAAAGCATATGTCTATGTTAGAGGACTTCTGGTTACCACGTCGAGAAGGTGGTCGTGGTACAGAGATAAGTACATTGCCAGGCGGTGAAAACCTAGGACAGATTGACGATATCATTTATTTCCAAAAGAAGTTGTATCGTTCACTGAACGTACCAATGTCTCGTTTGGAACAAGAGTCTCAGTTCTCTTTGGGTCGTACAACAGAAATCAACCGTGACGAAGTCAAGTTTCAAAAGTTCATTGACCGTCTGCGTAAAAAGTTTGCTCAGTTGTTTATCGGTATTCTGAAGAAACAACTTATAATAAAGGGCATATGTACTGAACAAGACTGGGAAAATTGGAAGAGTCAGATTCAGGTCGACTTCTCTAGAGACAACCATTTCACGGAGATGAAGGATGCAGAACTTCTGCGAGAACGTCTACAGACAATGGATCAGATTTCTAGTTATGTCGGAGAATATTTCTCACGTGAGTGGGTAATGAAAAACGTAATGATGTTTAATGATGAAGACATCCAAGATATGTCTAAACAAGTCGAATCTGAAAATGCAAACGGTGACGACAACGAAGAGGAATTTTAGTAATGAGTGAAGTAGAAGCAAACCCAACATTAGATTTTGTCAATGCCTTACAAGGTGAAGACTATAATGATGCAGAGAAACTATTTAATGGCATCTTAGGTGATAAATTACAACAGTCACTAGATGCGGAGAAAGTTGCGGTTGCAGACAGCATTTTTAATGGGGTGGAGAGTGAAGATGTTAGTATCGACGATGAAGATTTAGATGCTGAACTTGCTCAAGTCATAGATCAGGAAGAGAATGTAGATTGAGATGAATCTTGTAAAAAAGATGACTCATATCTGGATTGGTCCTCATAAGGCACCTACCCAGTGGATGGATACTTGGAAAGAGAAACACCCAGATTGGGAATACATGGTATTCACCGATGAGATGTTAAAGTCACGTAAGTGGCATAATCAACATCTTATAGACAAGTATTACAAAGATCGTGTATGGGCAGGTGTTGCTGACTTGATACGATATGAATTGCTCTTTGAGAAAGGTGGGTTTTTACCTCCAGCAGATTCTAAGTGTTATGAAAACACAGATGAACTGTTTACAAGTCCATCAGACTGGGCATATACGGTTTTTGAAAATGACCGAGATGTACACTTAGCACCCAATTGGATATCACCTGTGCAAGCATGTAATGCTGGAAATGTCTTTGTTAAGATGTTGATAGATAGTTTACACAAATTAACGACGGATGAGTTGGACCCTAGACCTTGGATGTCTACAGGAAACTTTTGGTTATCACAGTTTGTTCCAGATGCAGAAAAAAATAAGTTAACCATCTGGCCATCATACTATTTTATACCAAAACATTATTCGATAAGGTCGACTCCATATATGGGTGTGGGTAAAATATATGCAGACCAACAATGGGGCAGTACAAAGAAATTATATCGATAACATAAGTAATTTTCGTTATAAATACTTTTTTGTATAAATACTCTTAAACGAGGACTAATTGTGAAAACATTTAAGAATTTACGGGAAGCTAAAGATAAGGTCGTCTTCAACAAGAAGATGTCCAAGTATCCTGTCGTTATCACAAAGACTAGTAAGGGATTTCATCTGTCTATAGATGGAGATTCTGTCGACACGTTTAAGTCTCAGAAAGAAGCGGAATCAACCGCAAAACAAGTCCTTAAAGACTTAGGAAAATAAAATGAAACTGATTAGCGAATACGTAGAAAACGACGTACAGTGTATCGTCGAAGCTAAAGATAATGGTGAGAAGAATTACATTATTGAAGGTGTATTTGCGCAAGCAGACAAGAAGAATCGTAACGGACGTGTTTACCCGAAGGCCATAATGGAGTCTGCGGTAGGCAAGTACGTTGAAGAACAAGTTAGCAAGAAACGTGCCGTAGGTGAATTGAATCACCCTGAAGGACCGACTGTTAACTTGGACAAGGTTTCGCACCTCATCACAGACCTTAAACTAGAAGGTAATGATGTGGTCGGAAAGGCACAAATATTAGACACTCCTATGGGTAAGATCGTAAAAGGTCTCTTAGAAGGTGGTGTCCAACTAGGAGTGTCAACTCGTGGTATGGGAAGTCTTGAGAGCAAAAATGGCGTCATGTACGTCAAAGAAGACTTTATTCTTAATACTGTAGATATCGTACAGGATCCAAGTGCACCTGAAGCTTTCGTTAATGGGATTATGGAAGGTGTCGACTGGGTATGGAATAATGGAATTCTGCAACCTCAAGTCATTGAAGAGATAGAGACTGAAATCAAGCAAGCACCGATTGCACATCGTCCAGAAGTGCAAATACGTGAGTTCAAGAATTTCCTCTCGTTAATCAAATCTAAACTATAAGGAGTCATCTATGACTGATCTTAATAAAGAAGTCGAAGTTGAAATCCGCGATACAGATGTTGAAACTAACGAAATCGTGGAGGAAACTCTCGAAGAAGCACAAGCTCCTGCAGCTAAGGGTGCGAAGACTGACGCTCAACCAGTATCAGAGCCGGAGTCAATCGCATCAGTGGACAAAGCAGCCGACGCAACTTCTAAGGCTTCATTACCAAAAACTAAGGCAGGTATGATCAATGCGATGTACCAGTCCTTAAATAAAATGAAAAAAGGTGACCTACAGGCTGCCTATTCTAAAATGATGGAAGGTACTGACCTAGAAGACGTTATTGCAGAAGAGACAGACACACAGTCTGAACTTGCAGCAATCGTTGACGGTGAAGCAACTCTATCAGAAGAGTTCAAGGAAAAGACATCAGTAATTTTCGAAGCAGCTGTTAAAACAAAGTTGTCCGAAGAAGTTACACGTCTTGAAGAGCAATATGCTGAAGAACTTGCTGAAGAAGTCGATTCGATTAAAACTGACCTAGTCGGTAAAGTCGATTCTTACCTAAACTATGTTGTTGAATCTTGGATGGAAGAGAACAAGTTAGCAATTCAATCCGGTCTACGTACCGAAATTGCTGAAGGGTTCATGGAAAAGTTGAAAGACGTATTTACAGAGTCTTACATCGACGTTCCAGAGTCTAAGGTAGACCTAGTTGATGAATTATCTTCACAAGTAGACGAGTTAGAAGAAAAACTAAACTCAACTACTGGTGACGCAATTCAACTTGCTGAAGAACTAGAAACTTATAAGCGTGATTCAATCATTGCTGAAGCATCTCGTGACCTAGCAGACACCCAAGCGGAAAAGTTAAAAGACCTTCTTGAAACAGTAGAATTTGAAAGTGAAGAAACATTTACTTCAAAAGTAACTACTGTGAAAGAGTCATACTTTTCAAAAGAAATCCCTGAGCAACTCGAAGAATCAGTTTCAGAAGAAGCTGAAGAAGAAGTTGAAGTATCTTCCTCTATGGAAGGTTACATCACTGCTCTAAGAAAAACCTCTAAGAAATAAGGAATCTAAAAATGAACAATTCATACGATCAATTGATCGAGAAGTGGGCACCAGTACTAAACGAAGAATCTGCTGGTAAGATCCAAGATCATCACCGTAAAGCAGTTACTGCTGCTATCCTAGAAAACCAAGAACGTGCTATGATGGAAGAACGTCAAGCATCTGCTGGTTTCCTATCTGAATCCCCAACTAACGTACAGCACGGTGGTGCTGCACCAATCGCAAACTGGGATCCAGTATTAATCTCACTAGTACGTCGTGCAATGCCTAACCTAATGGCATATGACGTATGTGGTGTACAACCAATGTCTGGACCTACTGGTCTTATCTTTGCTATGAAGTCACACTACGATTCACAGACTGGTGACGAAGCACTAGGTCTAAACGAACCAAACTCAGCATTCTCTGGTTCTGCTGGTTCATCACAGACTAGTGATTCATCAGGTATGTCTGGATTCGATCCAGCTGACGTAGACCCTGCATCAACTCGTGAACTAGATGCTGCTGGTCGACCAATGAACACTTCTGTTGCTGAATCTCTAGGTAACACTGGTCCAGACTTCGCAGAAATGGGTTTCTCAATCGAGAAGCAATCTGTTGTTGCTAAGTCACGTGCATTGAAGGCAGAGTACTCTCTAGAACTTGCACAAGACTTGAAAGCAATCCACGGTCTTGACGCAGAAACAGAACTAGCGAACATTCTTTCAACTGAAATCCTAGCGGAAATCAACCGTGAAGTAGTTCGTACAGTAAACACTCAAGCTGTTCTAGGTGCACAACAAGCATCAATCGCTGCTAAAGGCGTATTCGATCTAACTGCTGATGCAGACGGACGATGGTCAGCAGAGAAGTTCAAAGGTCTAGTAATTCAATTAGATCGTGAAGCAAACGAGATTGCTAAGTCAACTCGTCGTGGTAAAGGTAACATCGTAATCTGTTCTTCAGACGTTGCTACTGCACTTGCTGCTTCTGGTCAGTTGGACTATCAAGTAGGTGCTGGTCTACAAGTAGACGATACTGGTAACACTTTTGCTGGTACTCTAAACGGTAAGATGAAAGTATACATCGATCCATACGCAACTATCGACTACATCACTGTTGGTTATAAGGGTTCTAACGCTTATGACGCAGGTGTATTCTACTGCCCATATGTTCCATTACAAATGGTTAAGGCAGTTGGCGAGAATGATTTCCAACCTAAGATTGGTTTCAAGACTCGTTATGGCATGGCTGCAAACCCATTCGTTACAGATGCTAACGGTGGAGCAGGTGTACAGAGTTCTGCTGGTAAGAACACTTACTACCGAATCATGCGAGTTGACAACCTAATGGTTACAAACTCATAAAAAATAGAACTAGTTTACTAGTCGTTTTAGGGACTCTTCGGAGTCCCTTTTTTTATGTGTATAAATAAAGTGATAAAGAGGAATTATAATGGCACTGACAGACAACAAAAACTTCTTACAACCAACTGGGTTCCGTGTAATTGTGGAAAGAGAGAACTATGGGAACTTAGAGTTCTTTGCCCAATCGGTACAACACCCAGGTGCTATCGTATCTGCGGCAGAAATTTCTAATCCTAGACTTCAGGGTGGTCTTCCTGTTGCAGGAGACTCTATCAACTATGGAGAACTAACTCTCAGTTTAATCTTGGACGAAGACCTAACCGCATACAAGGAAGTGCAAAAGTGGATGGAAGGGTCTATCTATAGTGAAAACTCACCGTATCACGATATCACTGTTATTGTCTTAACTAGTCACAATAACTTTTGTGCACAAATAAAATATAAAAACTGCATACCCACTCAACTAAGTTCGGTCGAGTTGACATCGACTACTGGTGACGTTACATATATCAACTTCGATACCACTTTCCGATTCAGTGAATTCGTTCTGTCATGAGTCTAAAAAAATACTCTATCAAGAATCCAGAAGTACTAAGCATTCTTGAAGACTTCCGGTACACCTATCGAGAACTATATCAACCAGAGACAACCAATCGATGTATGTTTCCGGATATGATGGGTAAAGCAGATCACTATACTGGTGAAGATGAGATGTGGAGAATCATCGACATGGGAGAAGACCATGATGGTGCTGCATCTACTTCCGTATGTTATCCTATCAAACCGGATCACTATAACGGAACCCACCCCGAAGAGTACGCAAAGACATGGCATAATCTAAATGCCTCTTTGACAGAAGAACTAGGGGTACAACACAGTGCCTTATCTACCTTATACCCACCACAGGGATTTATTGGTTGGCATAATAACGCAAATGCAGCTGCTTATAATCTAATATTTACTTGGTCCGAAAGAGGTGATGGGTGGTTTAGATACGTAGATCCTAAGACTGAAGAAATAATCACAGTTGAGGATGAGCAAGGGTGGAACCTGAAGGCCGGACACTTTGGTTCATATGGATCTGGTGATGTGGTTTACCATGCCGCAAGAACTAACTGTTACCGAATGACTCTCAGTTATGTCCTAGGTCACGATGAGGATTATTGGAAAGATTGCATTGACTTTATAGCGACTTAGTGTTATACTATATAGTTACAGTGAACTAAGGTTATTATATGATTGATTTAGAATCCATTCTCAAAGAGTGGCGTGAAGACTGTGAGATATCACAGCACCAATTGGATGAAGTCTCCCGACAGACTCCCTCACTACATGCAAAATACTTGCAGTATCTAGCACTCGCAAAGTTACAACTCAAACGTTCTGAAAACAACCAGAAGACGTTACTCAAACAAAAGTTCTTATACTACAACGGAAAGATGTCTCAAGAAGAGATAGTTGCTACTGGATGGGACTTAGACCCGTTTAATGGTCTTCGCATGTTGAAGGGTGAAATGGACTACTACTACGACTCTGACCCTGAGATTCAGAAGTCTGAAGAGAAGGTGGTCTATCACAAGACACTTATCGAAACCCTAAGTAACATAGTTGATACTCTCAAGTGGAGACATCAAACTGTGAAGAACATGATTGATTGGAGAAAGTTCGAAGCCGGTGGATAATAAGATACGAATTAGGATGAAGGATCACTCCCATTTTTTGGTTGAGGCGCATCCAGCACAGGAACAAGAGTTGAGAGAATACTTCTCATTTTTTGTCCCCGGTTACAAATTCATGCCAGCATTCAAATCTCGACACTGGGACGGGAAGGTGAAACTGTACAACATGGTTTCAAAACAAATGAACGTAGGTCTCTATACACATCTGCGTCGTTTCTGTGCTGACCGTTTCTACCAACTTGAAATACTCGAACATGAGGTATATGGAATACCTTCTTTCAAAGAGGACATCGACCACCCAGCACTAATCGACTTTCTCTCGGTGTTAGATTCCCCTTTCAAACCTAGGGACTATCAGTATAAAGCAATCGCACACGGGGTTGAGAACAGACGTTGTCTTCTATTGAGTCCTACGGGTAGTGGTAAGTCGTTCATCATATACAATCTGCTGAGATATTGCTATGAGGTGACCGAAGGTAAGATATTGGTCATCGTCCCGACTACCTCTCTGGTAGAACAGATGTACAAAGACTTTGCTGACTATGGATATGATACCGAAGAGTTCTGTCATAAGATATATTCTGGTAAAGAAAAGATTACTGACAAACGTGTGATAATCTCTACGTGGCAGTCTATCTACAAGTTCGGTGCAGAATGGTTCTCGCAGTTTAACACTGTCTTTGGAGATGAAGTGCATCTTTTCAAAGCAAAGTCTCTATCTACTATGATGGACAAGTGTACAGAAGCACAATATCGATTCGGTCTTACCGGAACACTGGACGGTACTGAAACTAACAAGTTGGTCCTAGAGGGATTGTTCGGTCCTACCTTTACGGTGACACGTACTGTGGAATTGCAAAAGAACAAACAACTTGCAGAACTGGACATATCCATTCTTCTTTTACGGTATCACAACGATATCTGTAACATGATGAGGGATAAGACTTATCAAGAAGAACTCGATTATATCGTCACATATGAACCACGTAATAAGTTTATAAGTAAGATTGCATTAGACCAAAAGGGTAACACGTTAGTCATGTTTCAGTTTGTTGAGAAACATGGTAAGGTATTGCATGAGATGATCAAGTCAATGGTATCAGAGGGTCGTAAGGTCTTTTATGTATCTGGTGAAGTTGATGCTACTGATCGTGAACAGATACGAGGAATCGTAGAGAAAGAAGATGACGCTATTATTGTTGCCTCTCTTGGCACTTTCAGCACTGGCATCAACATCCGCAATTTGCATAATATTGTATTTGCGACTCCATCCAAGTCCCAAGTTAAAGTCCTCCAATCAATTGGTCGTGGTCTTCGTCAGTCTGACGACGGTAGGACTACTAGGCTTATTGATATCGCTGATGATCTCCATGTCAAGTCTCATAAGAATTTTACTTTGAAACATAGTGCTGAAAGGATTAAGATATATACTAAAGAAGGGTTTAAATATAAAATTTACCCAATTGACTTAAAACCTATAAGAGTAGAAAGGGATGAAGATGAGTTCTTCGGTTAGACATTTGAAATTAGTAACGGGTGAAGAACTTATCTGTGAAGTGTTGGATGAGTCACCAGAGTCTATAGTAGTAAACAATGCAATGAGTTTGATGCAGAACACATTGAAGAGTGGTGAAAAATTCTTCACATTTAAAACTTATATGGTGTACCAAGACACTCCTTCGAATTGTATTATCATATTCACTGACAAGATTATGTCATTAGCAATACCTACTAAAGAGATGTTGGGCCAGTATAATATTGCACTTAAAGAAATGTCAAACTATGTTGAAGAATTGGAAAACAATGAATTCATTGATGACTTTGAAGAAACTCCTAAGTCTTTGAATGACTGGTTAGATGAAATGAAACAAGAATCTTCCGAAGGTAAAGAGTTTGATTCTGATGTTAACGGAATGTTGATGAATTAATCTGTATATATTCCCCTCTGGGGGTTAATAGATTATACACTATAAAATAGGATCTGTCAAGAGAAAATGAAATTAAAAAACTACCCTCATATTACTATCGTAACAAATGTTACTATACCTAAAAGATTTGCCGCAGTAGTCCGTGGTTTTTTTATTTTTGTCCGTCCACAATACAAAGATAACATTCCCCTTATAGAACACGAGAAGGTACACGTTCAACAGTTCTGGAGAACTTTTGGTGCTCATGGTCTGATGTATCTATTCAGTAAGGGATATCGACTTCGTTCTGAGTTAGAGGGATATTCAGTCCAGATAAAGAAGAGAGAAGAATTAGGTAAACCTCCTAAGTTCGACTATTTCGCAAGGTGTATTGCTGACCACTATAGATTGGACATTACGACCAAGAGAGCAAAAAGGTTATTAATTGAAGAACATAGTAAATTATGATAGTAGGATTTACTTGTTCGTCATTTGACCTTCTCCATGCGGGTCATGTTGCTATGTTACGGGATGCGAAAGCTCACTGTGACTATCTCATATGTGGATTACAAGTAGACCCTTCATTAGACCGATCGTTTAAAAATCCTCCAGTACAGTCTATCGTTGAACGATATACTCAGTTGAATGCTGTGGGGTATGTTGATGAAATCATTCCCTATGTGACCGAACAAGACCTAGAAGATATCCTTGCCATGTACCAGATAGACTTGCGTATCATGGGTGAGGAGTATAGGGACCTAGATTTTACGGGAAAGGATATTTGCCGTAAACGTGGCATACAGTTATATTTCAATGAAAGATCTCACAGGTTCTCATCTAGTGACCTAAGAAAACGAGTAGTTGATAGCAACCAATTGACAAACCAGTAATATTTTGGTATAATACCTACTAAATTAAACGAGTTATATATTATGAAACCAAAAGAAAAACCGCATTACGTAAACAATAGGGACTTCTCTAATGCAGTCGTGGAGTACTGCACAACTGTAATGGAGGCTAAAGAACAAGGTAATCCACATCCTGTGGTTACTAATTATATTGCTACTTGTTTTCTAAAGATTGCCGAGGGACTTTCTCATAAGGGTAACTTCGTTCGTTACACCTATCGTGAAGAGATGGTGATGGATGCGGTAGAGAACTGTCTAAAGGCAATAGAGAATTATGATATCGAAGCTGCAACCCGTTCGGGTAAACCAAATGCCTTCGCATACTTCACACAGATATCATGGTATGCATTCTTGCGTAGGATACAGAAGGAAAAGAAACAACAAGACATCAAGATGAAGTATATTGCTGAAGCAGATATCAGTGCTTTCATGGGTGATGATGAGGATGGAATGTTTCAACACCAAACTTCTCCTTTTATAGACACCTTGCGACAACGAATTGATGTTGTTAAAACTGCGGATACTGAATTTAAAGAGTATGTGAAGGAAGAGAAGAAGAGAAAGAAACGTGCCGTTTATGTTGACTCGGACCTATCGGACTTTATTTAATAATGACTTGACAGACACCTTTTATTGTAGTATAATAGTCGTCATATAAATTGAGTTGAGTCATTTATGAAAATAGCAATACTGAACGACACTCACTGTGGGTGCCGTAATTCGTCTGACATCTTTATGGATTATCAAGAACGATTCTACAGTGAAGAGTTCTTTCCTTATTTAAAAGAACATGGTATCACTCAGATTCTACATTTGGGTGACTACTATGACAATCGCAAGACAATCAATCTAAAAGCATTAAATCACAATCGTCAAATATTCTTGGACAAACTCCGTGAGTACAATATACACATGGACATTATTCCAGGCAACCACGACGTTTACTTCAAGAATACTATTGAACTGAACTCTCTGAAAGAGTTGATGGGTCACTACATTAATGAAGTAGATATCCTTATGGACCCTATCGTGCGTGACTATGATGGTGTTAAGTTTGGTCTAGTGCCATGGATATGTCCTGAGAACGAGAAAGAGATATTGACCTTCTTAGACAAGTGTGGTGCTGATGTCATCGCTGGACACTTCGAGTTGGCAGGATTTGAGATGGACAAGGGTATTGTATGCCATACTGGTATGGATCCGAAACCTCTAGAACGTTTTGAAACTGTGTTGTCCGGACACTTCCATACTAAATCTAGCAAGGGTAATATCACTTACTTAGGTTCTCAGATGGAGTTCTTCTGGAACGATGCCCATGATCCCAAGTACTTCCACATCTACGACACTGAAACTCGTGAGATGACTCCAGTGCAGAATAAGGTCACTCTGTTTCATAAGATATACTATAATGAAGATACTATTAATTACTTCGAAGACCTATCGTATCTGAATGGTAAGTTTGTTAAGTTGATTGTCTCTAACCGTTCTGATATGCAGAAGTTCGAAAGATATGTTGATAAGATTCAGTCGCAAAAGATTCATGAACTGAAGATAGCCGAGGACTTCAAAGAATTCCGTGGAGAAAATGTGTCGGATACTGATATAACTATTGACGACACCGAAACTTTAGTGTATAATTATATCAAAGAAGTCGAAACAGATTTGGACAAAGACCGTATCAAAGCTGTTGTATCTGAACTAATGATTGAAGCACAGAGTGTAGAGATTGCATGATAAAGTTTGAAACCCTACGTTGGAAGAACTTCCTTTCGACTGGTGATTATTATAATGAGATTAACTTCCTCGACAGTTCCACTAACCTGATCGTTGGTGAGAATGGTGCTGGTAAGTCCACCATGCTTGATGCGTTATCATTCGCACTGTTTGGTAAGGCACACCGCAAGATTACCAAGAACCAGTTGGTCAACACAATCAATAACAAAGGTTGTGTAACTGAGGTCACTTTCAGTGTAAATGCGGTCCAGTATCGTGTAGTGCGAGGGATTAAACCTGCTAAGTTTGAAATCTGGAAAGATGGTAGTATGATCAACCAGAATTCACATGCACGTGAATATCAGGATATTCTTGAGAAGAACGTCTTTCAGATGTCTCACAAGAGTTTCCACCAGATTGTTGTTCTAGGTTCGTCGTCTTTTGTCCCGTTCATGCAACTCAACTCAACCTCTCGACGTGACGTGATAGAAGACCTCCTTGACATTAACATCTTCTCCAAGATGAATATGTTACTCAAGGAGAAAACCTCTCTCCTAAAAGGCGAACTTGAGAACAACACCCATTCTATTGAAGTTGTCAAGACCAAAATTAATGCACAGAAGAAGTATATCCGTGACCTTACTGCTATCAATACTCAACATCGCAAGGATAAGGAAGGTGAGATTGCAGAACTTCGGTCAGAGATAGAAGAACTCAATGCGGTGAACAGTGCTTTATCTGAGACGGTTAACACTTTGTTACCCACTATCACGGAGAGTCTAAACAGTATTCGTGCCAATAAAAGTAAGTTGGATGAATATTATGCACAGTTCAAGACACAAGTGAAGTCTGTGGTCAAAGAGGCAAAGTTCTTTGATGATAATGAACACTGTCCTACGTGTGACCAAGATATTGCAGAAGACTTGCGCAAGAGTAAGAAGGAGTCTGCAACCTCTAAGGCAAAAGAACTAAAGTCTGCAATGGATAAGGCAGAAGGACAACAGAAACAGTACCAAATAGAGATAACTTCCCTAGAGGAACAGATGTCTAGTTGTCTTGCTGATCAAAACAACTTGAACAATAACAATCAGACTATCAGTCGTCTGCAACGATCTATTGGTAAGATACAGCAAGACCTACAGGACATGACAGAGTCTCATGGTGATATGGGTCAAGCAAATACAGATCTAACGACTCTGGATTCCGAATTACACGAAAGGACAGATGAGAAGTTTATCCTCAATGAGAGGGCTGCGTACAACCGTATCGCAAGTGAGTTACTTCGTGACACTGGAATCAAGACCAAGATCATTAAACAGTACGTGCCAGTCATCAATGAGTTGACGAACAAGTACTTGCAGATTCTAGATTTCTTTGTCCACTTTGAGTTGGACGATAGTTTTAGTGAGACCATCCGGTCACGGTATCGTGATACGTTCTCGTACGACTCTTTCTCTGAAGGTGAGAAACAGCGTATTGACTTGTCCCTACTATTTACGTGGCGACAGATTGCTAAGATGAAGAATTCGGTATCGACTAATTTGTTGATACTTGATGAGACGTTCGACTCTTCGTTGGACGGTGAAGGTGTTGATAACCTTATGAAGATTATCGACACATTGAAAGAAGACACTAATGTCTTTGTTATCTCCCACAAGACTGAACTTGAGGATGCCCACTTCGAACGTAAGTTGACATTCGTCAAAGATAAAAACTTCAGTCGAATGAGAGAAAGCACTTGACAGACGGTCACAAATGTTATATAATGGTCACCATATTAACTGAGGAAACATTCAATGGAACTATCTAATCGCACGGTCGAGATACTGCGTAACTTCTCGACTATCAATCCCAACATTGTAGTCAATGGTGGTAACGTCTTGAAGACTATGTCTATCGCAAAGAACATCGTATCTCGTGCTGAGATTGAAGAGAGTTTTCCGAATACGTTCGGTATCTATGATCTCTCTGAGTTCTTGTCTGTGTTGTCTTTGGTAGACCGTCCATCAATCACTTTTGGGGACAGCTTCTGCACCGTATCTGATGGCAGTGGGTTGTCATCTGTGAAATACTTCTACTCTGATCCTGAGATGCTTTCTGCACCTAAGAAAGATATCGTAATGCCAGAGTGTGAAGTCAAATTCTTACTTACTAATGAAACCCTAAGTAAGATCAAACGTGCATCATCCGCACTTGGCTATGATAATATCTCTATCCGTCCGAACGGAAATTCAATTGAGGTCAATGTAGTCGATACAAATGATTCCACGTCTAACTCATTCTCTGTATTGGTTGAAGGTAGTTTTCCCGAAGGTGCTGACTTTAACTTTATTATGGGTGTGGGGAATATGAAACTGTTGGGTGAAGATTACGAAGTATCAATATCTACGAAGTTGATATCACACTTCAAATCTACCACTTCAGAAACGCAATATTTTATTGCACTTGAAAAGTCATCAACTTACGGAGCATAAAATGACTGAAGATCAGAAGAATTTAAATGACCTATCAAATCGTGTCGCACGTTCATGTGTTGCGGTAGTAGATACCGTAGTCACTCGTGGTGGTTTTAAAGGTGAAGAACTAACCACCATTGGGCAATTACGTGACCAAGCAATCCAAGTTGTTGCTCTCTATGAGACTGTCGCAAAGGCATTCGCAGAAGAAGAAGTCGCAGCTAACAAAGCTTCTAAATCTAAGAAGAAGTAACCCCCTTTCGGTCTCTTGGATCATAATGTCTTTGCCCTAGGATATGATTCGAATTGATTAAACTTATATTATGAATTAATTGATTCAAGAGACCGACCTTTTCAGTATACATATATACATAGTAAGAAATGCTCGGATAGCTCAGTTGGTAGAGCAGCTGACTTGTAATCAGCAGGTCGCAGGTTCGACTCCTGTTCCGAGCTCCATTTTTTAATAATCAGATTTTATCACAACAATTGAAAAACCATGAGTCTGTAACTGATAATTATTATAAATAATTGTTTACATGAGAGGATTAATGTAGTATAATAGTCCTCATTGAAAGTTAATTTATATTATGGAGTTGTAATGAGCAATGAGTTTTTGTGGGTTGAAAAGTACCGTCCGAAGAAAGTTTCTGAGACTATCCTTCCGACAGAGTTAAAACAAACATTTCAAAACATCGTGGATGGTGGTGAAATCCTCAACATGATGTTTACTGGTACTGCTGGTACTGGTAAAACCACAGTCGCACGTGCGATCTGTGAGGAACTTGACCTAGACTACATTGTCATCAATGGGTCTGAAGAAGGCAACATCGATACCCTACGTGGTAAGATTAAACAGTTTGCGTCATCGGTGTCCTTATCGGGTGGTTACAAGGTTGTCATCCTAGATGAGGCTGACTATCTAAATCCCCAATCGACACAACCTGCTCTCCGTGGGTTTATCGAAGAGTTCTCTAACAACTGTCGTTTCATCATGACATGTAACTTTGAGAACCGTATCATCGAACCTCTACATTCAAGGTGTTCTAAATACACCTTTAATTTCAACAAGAAAACTATGACCTCGCTATGTGGTGGGTTCATGCAGCGTCTCCAAGGAATCTTGCAAGAAGAGGGTGTGGAGTATGATAAGAATGTTTTAGCTAACATCATCATGAAACATGCACCAGATTGGAGACGTGTACTGAATGAGTGCCAGAAAGGTTCTGTCTCTGGAACACTCAATGTCTCTAATAGTGTAAGTGCGGATATCTCCGATACTTACTCTCAATTGTTCAGTGCAATCCGTGAGAAGAACTTCAAGAAGATGCGAGGGTGGGTGGTGAACAACATCGATGTTGAACCAGCGTCAATCTTCCGTGGTGTCTACGATAAGATGTATGACTATGTCGCACCAAACAGTATTCCTCAGTTGGTCCTTATCCTTGCGGATTACCAGTACAAGAATGCATTTGTTGCTGACCACGAACTGAATCTTGTCGCATGTATGACCGAAGTCATGGCAAACGTGGAAATAAAATCGTGAGTCCATTTGACTTCCTGAAGAGTATAAATGACACTAAAGTAAATCTTATTGATCAAGACCAAGGTAACACCAAGTACTATAATGGTTTTGTGATTAATAGGTCACTTTCATATTTTCCGGACACTGTGTTTATGTCCAATGAAATGAACAGATTACATCACTTAGATGATAAGATGCAATACGATTTTCTTATAAATATTATACGGAAAAAGAAACGATTCTCTAAATGGGACAAACCTGATCAAAGAGCCGACATGGAATGTATCAAGGAATATTTTGGTTACAGTGAACAGAAGGCGAAGCAAGTCATAGGGCTCTTAACGGAATCACAAATAAAAACTATCAAACTAAAGGTAGCAAAAGGTGGAAGAGAATAACATAGTCCAATGGAATTCGGACATGATGCTAGAGATCAGTCTGTCCGAACCGGATGACTTTTTAAAAGTCAGAGAAACATTAACACGTATAGGTGTAGCGTCTCGGAGAGACAATACCTTATACCAATCATGCCATATCTTGCATAAGCAAGGTAGGTATTTCATCGTCCACTTCAAAGAGTTGTTTCTACTAGACGGAAAGAAGTCTAATCTAGAGACCTCTGATATGGAGAGACGTAACACAATCGCCACTCTGCTTGCAGACTGGGGACTAGTCGGAATCGTGAATAAAGAAGTTGCACGTGATTGTGCACCAATGCGACAAATTAAAATTATATCGTATAAAGATAAATCTGAATGGACTTTGCAACCAAAGTATAACATCGGGAATAGCTAATGTCTGACACTTGTTATGAAATATTTGAAGACCGTGAAGAAAACATTAGAACAAAAACTCCATTTGTGGGTCGGCTTCCGTTTGATATGGAGTCGACCTACGACTGGAATGAATTCATGAAAATGATGGACTCGCATCCGAATGACTTGTATGATCGAAATTCAGATAAAATGCGTATCGGATTAAACTCTTTCCATAGTCGTGGTAGTGCACCAGACTTTGCTAAAAGTATATATGAAGAGATGCAAGACGTATTCTCTCTTCATGAGAACAAAATTACCAATATCGCTTTCAGTGGTTTTGGTCGTGAGAGTGGTTCTTATCCATGGCATAAAGATGGTATGGATGTATTTTTGGTTCAAGTCATAAGTACTGTTGGTCTAAAAGTAGAAGGAATAAATGACGAAGAACCATTTGATTTTGAACCGGGTATGTATGTGTATCTTCCGAGAGGAACACACCACCAAGTATTTCCAAGGGAATCCCGTGTATCATTTTCTTTTGGTGTAGAAGGGGACCCAGATCCATCAATGTACTATTAAGGACGTGGTATGTCTGATAAAAAGAATAATGTGGTATCTCTTGCCGAGATAAGTGCGAAGAAGGTAGAAAAGGAAAAAGAATTAGAATTTTATCGTAACCATTTAGAACTATGTGAAAAGAAGTTGTCCTATATCCAGATGGACATAAATGTTACGTTAGAAGTAATCGACATGATTGAACATGAGAAGGTCGTGTTGGTTGATGCTTCGGTACCCATCATCAGTATTGATGACGAAGATAACTCAAACGAGTAATATTTTTTCAAAAAGTGTTACTTTTATTCTCATAACTTGTATATATAGTACCGGATATGCCGAATTGGTCGGGTGTCCATAATAAACTTGCTAATTATTTAGGAGTCACAGCATGACATTAACAGCAAAGCAATTGTTCCCACGTTCAGCATTCGTTGGTTTTGATACCATGATTGATGAATTAGATCGAATCTCAAGAAACTCTGGTGACACGTTCCCCCCGCATAACATATTAAAGACGGGAGAGGATCAATACCTAATCGAGTTAGCCGTCGCCGGTTTCGCCGAAGACGAACTCGAAATCGAAGTAAAGAACCGAACACTGACCATTAGAGGACAGATAAAAGATTCGGATCGAGATTACATCCATAAAGGAATCTCAACGAAGAAGTTCGAAAGACAATTCCGCATGTCGGAGTATGTTGAAGTAATGGGAGCTGATTTCAGGAACGGGTTACTTGCCATCCAATTGGAGGTAATAATCCCTGATTCTCAGCGGCCTCGTAAAGTTGAAATTAACGGGTCTCAAACATTGAGTCCTCAACTATTAAACGAGGAGAACGTAAATGCAACAGAAGAAGGTTTCACGTCATCTAAGAAGTCCTTATAACAGGTATTTTAGATTTGAAGATGTGAGTCTGACTTTTGCGGTAGTAGGTGTGGTTTATACCATGTTTATTTGCCTAAAACCATTAGTCTAAAAGCATAAATAAGGGGGAGTCAAATCCCCCTTTTTTTATGGACAATATATGAAAGCAATACAGATTGTAATGAAAGGTGATGAACGGTCTGAGGAGTATTCCTATCTCTCTCAACGTTCTTTCCAACGTGCCATAGATGATGGTTACATCGATTCCATAGAGACCTTCGATGCCCTCACTCCCCAATCAGAAGATTTCCAAGACCACGTAGATAAGTACGTCTGGTCAAAAAGTTTGATGACCCTAGATTTAAATTCCGGTAACAGTAAAGACGACCACTCTCCTACAGAGAAGGCTGGAATGTGTTCTCACTGGGAACTCATGCGTCAACAAGGACAGTCTGACGAGAAGTTCTGGATTATGGAACACGACACTTGGTTGCTCGAAGAACGTTACGAGGCGTTCAAACTTCTCTCTGAGTACGCAGATAACACTCTCTACGCAAACATCGGATTGTTCATGGGCATGTACTGCATGGACAGGAGTTTCGCACACTGGGGTCATTACATGTTGGCACAGAGGGACTTCCCTATCAACTGTGGACCGTACTGTGTTCTCCAACGTCTTTTCAGAACATACACGACAGACTTCCTTGCTCGACCAGATATTAATTATTATGGAATTCGCAATACTGCTTTACATCCTTGGACAGGATGTGATACAATAGGCATTGGTCGTGACATTGGGTTGTACTTTAATGAGAAGGATAGACACAAGACTGGCATACCTACACCGACCACACAAGTGATTTCAAAACGTCTTGCAGTGACTCAGAATCATCATGGTTACTCGGATAAGAATCAACAAGAACCGTGGACTCGACATAAATTTTTCAAAGTAATTGATTGACATCTCATCCTATTTTTGTTATAATTACCCCATTATTATTGAGAATGTTATATATGACTAATAAATTTTATACTTCCGTCGTCCGGTATGGCAACAAACTACTATACCGTGGATATGACGAAGAGGGTCGTGCTGCCAAAGCTCGAATCCCATTCAAACCTACACTATTCATGTCTGGGGAGAGTGAGGAAGGTTGGACTACCCTAGACGGTATTCCAATGCAACCCGTCATCTTTGACTCCATGTCTGAGGCAAAAGATTTCAATAAACGTTATGAGAACGTCACTAACTTCGCAATCGCAGGAAATACAAATTACACCTCACAGTTCATTGCGGAAGAATGGCCTAACCAGATTCACTATGACCGCAGTCTAATCAAGACTGCCAACATCGATATTGAGGTCTTCTCTGCCGAAGGTTTTCCTGCCCCCGAAGATGCGGCACATCCTATCACTGCTATCTGTATGCGTGAGGATACTGGTACATACTGGGTCTGGGGTTGTGGTGACTACACACCCACACGTGAGGATGTTCTATACATCAAGTGTGACAATGAGATTGACCTTGTGCGTAAGTTTATCCGACGTATGGAAGAATATTGCCCCGACATTATCACTGGTTGGAATACAAGATTCTTTGATATACCATACATCGTTAACCGTTGTTACAAACTATTCGGTGATGATACGTTATTAAAACGTATGTCCCCTTGGGGTCTCGTCCGTGAACGCAACACCACCATCAACGGCAAACAGAATCAAGAATATATCCTCGAAGGTATCGAACAACTCGATTATTTGGAAGTGTTCAAGAAGTTCACTGGAAATACACTCGGAAAACAAGAGTCATATCGACTTGACCATATCTCGCACGTAGTTTTGGGAGAACGTAAACTCTCCTATGAGGAACATGGAAATCTTCACACTCTTTATGAGAAAGACTTCCAGAAGTTCATTGACTATAACGTGAAGGACGTTGAGTTGGTGCATAAACTAGATGTCAAACTCGACTTGATTTCACTGATTCTAACTATGGCATATAAAGCAGGTGTCAATTATAATGATACTTTAGGTACTACTGCTATCTGGGACACTATCATCTATCGACTACTGAACAAACAGAAGATTGCCGTTCCCAAGAAAGTTGAGAAACCCAAGACATCATATCCCGGCGGTTATGTGAAAGAACCACAGGTTGGTGCGCACGACTGGGTCACTTCCTTTGACTTGAACTCCCTGTACCCGAATATCATTGTTCAGTACAACATGTCACCTGAGACTGTGTTGGATGGCATGAACTTGCATGTCAGTGTCGACAAGTTCCTTGATGGTTCTGTGAATGTCGGTGGACAAGGATACTCTGTTGCTCCTACTGGTATTCGATTCACTCACGACCGTGAGGGTGTCATTCCTACGGTGATTAAACAGTACTACTCCGAACGTCGTGTTATAAAGAACGAGATGTTGAAGTGTCAACAAGAGATGCAGACTAGCCCATCTAAGGAATTAGAATATAAGATCTCTTCTCTCGATAACCAACAGATGGCAATCAAGATTCTTATGAACTCCCTTTATGGTGCTCTGGGCAATCGTTGGTTCCGTTACTTTGACCAACGTGTTGCAGAGTCGATTACTCTTGCGGGTCAGTTGGCAATTAAGTGGGCAGAACGTGCGGTCAATGGTGCGATGCAAGATGTTCTCAAAACAGATGAGGACTATGTCGTCGCAATCGATACTGACTCCGTGTATATTCGCATGGGTGATTTGGTCGAGAAGTTTGCCCCGAAGAACCCTGTCAAGTTCCTAGACAAGATTTGCGCAGACCACTTCGAGAAAGTTCTGTCTGACTCTTATGCGACTATGGCAGATGCGACTGGTGCCTACGAGAATCGCATGGAGATGGGACGTGAGGTTATCGCAGACCGTGGTATCTGGATGGCAAAGAAACGATACATCCTGAATGTGCACAACAACGAGGGTGTCCAGTACGCACAACCTAAACTTAAAATGATGGGTATCGAGGCAATCAAGTCATCGACTCCGTCGGTTGTCCGTGATAAGATGAAACAAATCTTCCGTGTTTTGATTGAGGGTACTGAGGATACTACTCAGGGCTTTATCCGTGAGTTCAAGACATTGTTCAAGTCTCTACCTCCCGAAGATGTTTCGTTTCCTCGTGGTGTGTCTAACCTTACTAAGTGGACAGACCGAAAAACTATCTTCAAGAAGGGAACTCCCATTCATGTGCGTGGTGCCCTGTGTTACAACAATGCGATTGTCGAGAACGATATCAACCGACGATACGAGTCTGTCAAACAGGGTGAGAAGATAAAGTTCGTTTATCTCAAGATGCCTAATCGTCTGGGACAGAATGTCGTTTCTTATCCCCTTAACCTTCCGGAAGAGTTGGGACTGCACAAGTTTGTTGACTACGACCTCATGTTTGAGAAGACTTTCCTAGACCCACTAGAACCTATTCTCGACGCAGTTGGTTGGACAGCAGAACCACAGGCATCATTAGAGGATTTTTTTGGATAAAGGGCTTGACATAGTACTAGTTAATTTGATACTATATATTTTCGTTGATGGGAGTTCCTGTCAATGATTTTTAAAACAATGATCTAGGCAGTTGCCTATAACATTTTATATAGGAGTGACAAAATGTCATTAATAGCAGTAAAACAGAAAAAACCAAAACGTCGTGGTCACGACGGAACTCTAAGACGTTCTAAACAACCTGTGAAATCTAAGTATATAGTGGATCTGATCGACCAGAAACGGTTCACCCAAGAACATCTTGATCTACACGGAACGGGGTTTAATCCAGACACAAATGGGTTTGAGTATCTAAACGGATATGACGATTACGGTGTCTACTATTCACATGATCAATTTATGTCGGTTGAAGATATATCTAACGTCGTAGATAGTGTGGGTAATCAGCAGCTATACCGTAAAGGTGATAACCAAAAAAGACCTCAGATTCGAGCAAGTATCAAGAATGATGGTTTTGACTTGCGAGAAAAGGGAATCTTTGTTATCGTTGACGGAAACGATAGGATTAAGTACGTTTTTAGTGGAAATACCACTCACAAACTTTTGTGCGAAGTGTATCCAGATCTCGAAAACCGTATAGTTCATGTTTTCAAAATGATTGGTGTACCCATCACTCTTTCTCAAGCAAGCATGATCGGTGCTCGACATAATGCTCTTTCTCGACCAGAAGATGAGATCAACTGGGATACATGTAAGGATGTCGTTAATCGAAAATTTGTTGCCGAGGAATATAACGTCAGTAAGAAATCGACTCTTAGGCAGTTAGAAATGTTTCGTTGTGAGGTTAAGTCAGACATTGCCTTTATGGGCAACGGTAAATTCTGTACAAGTAAAAAAGCAGCCATCGATCGACTGTTAATTCAGTTGACTGAAAACGTGAAAGGTGAACAAACTCTTCTCTCTTTCAGTAGTGGTGTATCATGCATAACTTATCTAAAGAAAAGGGATAGTATTAACTTTGCAGACAACCAACGATATGTATCTAATAAATCAGTAAGCATCGACTATGCAAGTAAGACATTGCACTTTTTTTCTGGAATGGTCTGCGAACGGATCAAGATGTCGGAAGAGGATAACCCCAGTTATCTGATCGCATCACCAGAGGATACGTTGTACAATATCGTTCTCAACTTTGGTACTATTGATCCATCAAACGTTCTTGCCAAAATTGAGAGCAAAGTTAAGGAATGGTATAAGGATATTCTGACCCATAACAAGGCAATCAGATCATTTGTGCCTGTTGGTCGTTGGAAGATCCAAGGGTTTATTAATCAGTCTAAAGAACTGACGGAATTTGCTAAAAAGAAAGGACTGGATATTCCTTTCGGTGAAGTTACCGATGTTAAGACATGGTTAGACCTGTATGATCTGAAATATGAAGAATTGATCTATATTATCTAAACATAAGGGGGGGATTGACATCCCCCTTTTTTTATAGTATAATACCTCTCATGAATTACGAATTAACTATCTTCAAAAACCAGTTCGATAACAAGACCCATCGTCACATGGTTCTTGATGATTGGGATAAGTTCGTAAATGTCCTGAAGAACATGTATAAAGAGAAAGGAGAGAAAGGTGGAAATAATTCTAGTCCTCTTATTAGTCCTGCTGTTTTCGAAGTGGATACGACTCGCAGTAACAAATCTACTCGTTATTGGGGTGGCTGGTGTTGCGTTGATGTTGACGATCATACTTTCTCTAGAGATGTACAAGTCCTTAATGAACAATTGCACAAACTCTTTGGAGAGTACGACTACGTGGTGTACAACACTGCATCAAGTCGAGAAGAACATCTCAAGTTTAGAATCGTATTTCGACTAGACGAACATATTGAGAACGAACGCATCAAGGCATTCTGGTATGCACTGAATACCGAGTTAGGTGAACTAGGTGACCCCCAGACAAAAGACCTTGCACGTATGTATTATGTTCCGGCACAGTATCCAGATGCGAAGTCCTTCTTTGTTACTAATCAAGGAACTGCCCTCAACACTTCTGAGTTGATTGCAAAACATCCATATCACGAGAAGACAGGTAATACTTTCCTAGATAGATTGCCACCAGAGATGCAGAGTGCTGTAATACTACATCGTAAGAATAGTCTAAATAACACCGACTACAGATGGTCATCATACCGTGACTGTCCGTTCTGGCCTAAACGTCTTGCAGTAGAATATCAAACGATCAATGAGACTGGTTGGTATTCTAAGATGTACAAGATAATGCTTGCAGTTGCCGGTAATGCATACTCTAAAGGGTATCCGATTACTGCAAAACAGATTTCAGATATGTGTCGTGAGTTTGATCGTGAAACAGGTAATTGGTATGAAAATCGTCCGTTGACAGTAGAAGCGGATAGAGCATTGGAATATATTTACAGGAATAGTTAATATGAATAGAGTATTAGTGACAGGTGCCGCAGGTTTCATTGGTTCCCAATTATCAGACCGACTACAGAAACGTGGTCTGACAGTAAAGGGTATTGATAATTTTAATACCCACTTGTATACACCTCAACTTAAAGTAGATAGAATGAGACACTTCGATCTAGATATTTGGGGATGTGATCTTAAAGACGAAATTAAACTAGAAGCACTACTGAGAGACTTCCGACCGGACACTATCGTACACCTTGCTGCAATGGCCGGTGTTCGTGATTCTATGGGAAAGGAGAAGTCGTATCACCAGAATAACATAGATGCCACACAAAACCTTATCGATATCTGTAAGGAACACTTACCAGAGACTCGTGTCGTTTATGCGTCTACCTCATGTGTGTATGCAGGATCTCCGACCCCGTGGACTGAAGGTCAGGAGTCTGGTAAACAGTTAAATGCTTACGGTTATACCAAGTGGGCAAATGAATGTCAGTTCCAATCTTCTGGTCTTGATACTGTAGGTCTACGATTCTTCACAGTATATGGCCCTTGGGGTCGTCCAGATATGGCATTATTTGACTTCACTAAGAATATACTTGCTGAAGAAGAGATTACTGTATATAACTACGGTGATATGAAACGTGACTTCACGTTTGTGGAAGATATTCTAGATGGTATTGAAATCGTCTTGGATAACACCGACATTGAGTCTGGTGAGATCTTTAATATTGGTCGTGGTGAACAAGTCGCATTGATGGACTTTATTGGTGAGATTGAGAAAAACACAAACAAGGATGCAATCAAAAACCTTGCACCTAAACATCCGGCAGATACATTGGAAACTTGGTCTAATACTTCTAAGTTGCAAGAATTGGGATATGATCCAAAAGTCAGTATCGCAGAAGGTGTTGAAAGATTTTACGAATGGTATAAAACTTATAATGGGATTAAATAATGTCTAGAACAACACCAGAAGGAGAGATCTCCAGATTTCGAATAGGTATTGTCGGTCATGGTTTCGTTGGTCAGGCGGTCGAGTATGCGTTCATGCATCCTCTCGTAGACTTTAACTACTATGATCCAAAGTATGACACTAACCTTGACACTCTGGAGGATCTTCCGGCAGACCGTCACCCTAAGTGTTTCTTTATATGTGCACCCACACCATCCAATGATGATGGATCGGTAGATTCTTCTATCGTAGAAGCATCCGTTATTAAGTGCCTACACTATACTGATGCACTGGTTGTGGTGAAATCAACAATTACTCCAGAATCAATTGACCGTCTGTATTCTGCAATGAACAGAGAGCAAGTTGATCGTTTCGTTTATAACCCTGAGTTTCTGACTGAGAAGAATGCTAAGGCAGACTTCGTTAGTGCTAAGTTCCACGTCATTGGTGGTATGCCTCAGGCCTCACAAGAACTCATTGACGTGTATGAAATCTTTGGTGCATGTGAGTCTAATGACTATCACCGTATGACTGCGTACGAGGCATCGTTTGTGAAGTACACGATCAATTCATTCCTGTCCACGAAGATAACCTTCTTTAATCAACTATATGATCTAGTTAACCTATACGGTTGTAACTTCAACACTATTGTCCGTGCTGTAGGAAGTGACGACCGTGTTGGTATGGGTCACACCCGTGTGCCGGGATTTGATGGTAAACGAGGATTCGGTGGTGCGTGTCTACCTAAAGACACGAGAGCATTCTTAGACTTCTCTACACATGAGTTTGCTGACGGGACTACAACTAGTTTCGATTTATTGGAGAAAGTACTTGACATCAATAGTGCTTATCGTGTACAATATGACCTCGATGAACGTGAAAGAGTTAATAACATTACATTTGTAGATTTTGGAGGCAAAAATGTCGATAATGGACAAACTAAAGAAGAACTCGAAGATAAAGGAGACAGCGACCCTATCGACGAGTAAATTCTTTACTGAAAAAGATATGGTCCCAACTGACGTTCCTATGGTGAACGTTGCGTTGTCAGGTTCTGTCGATGGTGGTATTGCACCAGGACTTACAGTTCTGGCAGGACCATCTAAACACTTTAAGACATCATTCGCATTGCTCATGGCAGGTGCGTATCTTAATGCTAAACCCGATGCGGTCATGTTGTTTTATGATTCCGAGTTTGGTTCACCACAGTCCTACTTTGAACAGTTCGGTATTGACACTAGTCGTGTATTACACACACCTATTGCAAATGTCGAAGAACTAAAGTTTGACCTTATCAATCAACTAGAGAACCTCTCTCGTGACGATGAAGTAATCATTGTGATTGACTCTATTGGTAACCTTGCGTCTAAGAAAGAACTTGACGATGCACTGAACGAGAAGGGTGTGGCAGACATGTCTCGTGCGAAGGCACTGAAAGGTCTGTTCCGTATGTCAACACCATACCTTGCGATGAAGAACATCCCGATGCTTGCAATCAATCACACTTATAAAGAGATTGGTCTGTTTCCAAAAGATGTAGTAAGTGGTGGTACTGGTATCTATTACTCTGCCGACAACATCTGGATTATCGGTCGTAGACAGAATAAGACTGGTACCGAAGTGACTGGTTATGATTTTGTTATCAAGGTTGAGAAGTCTCGATTTGTGAAAGAGCAGTCTAAGATTCCAATCTCAGTATCTTGGGATGGTGGTGTTGAGAAGAACTCTGGTCTCCTTGAAGTTGCATTGGCTGGTGGGTATGTTATCAAACCAAGTAATGGTTGGTACTCTCGTTGTCATGGTACTGAAGCAGAAGATAAGAAGTTCCGTACTAAGGATACTCTGAGTAATGAGTTCTGGGCACCTATTTTCGAAACGAGTGATTTCACTACATTCCTTCAGCAGACTTATCAGATAGGATACAAGAGTGTGATAAACCCTGAGTCTATAGTCGAGGAGGCCATAGCATGAAAGAATTAGATTTAGATAAACCTTCCGAGAATTTGGACTATAAGTTAGTACCTGTTGTCATTGATGGTGTTGAGGGGTGGAACGTTGATTTACTACGGGCTCCCTACAATGAGGTAACTATCCGATATAATAACGTTCGTATTAATGGTGACGAACAAAATATATCTTTTGACTTCGATGTGGTTGACACAGACGATCCAACCGTGTATAATATTGACAATATTAACCTACAAGGATTTGTTGGTGAAGTACTAGGAGACATCCTAGAAGCAGCAATCGAAACTGGATCACTACAGAAGAAGGACTCAAATGACGGACATCAATCTACAACAGACGATTCTACGGAATCTACTGACTAACGATTCCTACATGAGGAAGGTTGCCCCCTTCCTCTCTCCTGAATACTTCGAAGGTACTTACAAAAGTATCTTCCAAGAGTTCACTGCATACATTGCGAAGTATAACAACCTACCCTCTAAAGAAGCACTCAAGATTGAGATTGATTCTGAAGACCGTATGTCAGACGAACACTATCGTCACACAATGGATATCCTTCCAGACATCTTTAAGTATGCCGAAGAAGACCTGTCGTGGTTGGTAGAACGAACTGAGAAGTGGTGTCAAGACCGTGCGGTGTTCAATGCAGTGATGGAGTCCATCTCTATCATTGATGGTAAGCACCAAGATTTATCCAAGAATGCTATACCTGACGTATTGTCTAAGGCACTGTCTGTGTCATTCGACACTAACATCGGTCACGACTACTTGGAGAACATCGATGCACGATGGGACTTCTACCACATGGATGAAGAACGTTTACCGTTTGACCTAGACTACCTCAACCGTATCACCAAAGGTGGTTTGCCTAATAAGACTCTGAATATCGCTCTTGCTGGTACTGGTGTCGGTAAGTCTCTATTCATGTGTCATTGTGCTGGTGCTGCTATGTCACAGGGGAAGAATGTCCTTTATATCACTATGGAGATGGCCGAAGAACGGATCGCAGAACGGATCGATGCAAACCTACTGAACGTACCAATAGACCAGTTGGAAAATCTTAGTAAGGACATGTTTTCAAATCGTGTCAAAGGTATCGCAGATAAGACTAATGGTAAACTGATTATCAAGGAATACCCTACAGGTCAGGCACATGCTAGTCACTTCCGTGCACTTCTAAACGAGTTGAAACTGAAGAAGAAGTTCCTACCGGACATCATCTTTATCGACTACCTAAACATCTGTGCGTCGTCTAGGATGAAGTCTATGGGTGGTGCTATCAACTCCTATACATACATTAAGTCTATTGCAGAAGAGTTGCGTGGTCTTGCTGTTGAGTTTGATGTTCCGGTAGTATCTGCGACCCAGACTACTCGTTCTGGTTATAGTAATGACGACGTGGGACTTGAGGATACTTCAGAATCCTTTGGCCTTCCTGCCACCGCAGACCTGATGTTCGCATTAATCAGTAATGATGAACTGAATGCAAATGGACAGATATTAATAAAACAGTTGAAGAATCGATATAACGACCCAAGTGCAAATCAGAGATTCGTCGTGGGTATTGACCGAAGCAAGATGCGATTGTTCGATGTAGACCAAAACGATTCACCACTAAATAAAGAAGTAGATAATGGTCCAGCCTTTGATAATTCAAACTCTGGTCAGAGAATTGACTCAGAGAAATTCGAAAACTTTAAATTTTAGGGAATCACTATGGATCCAGTATCGCAGACACTTTTTACTATGGCACTAATGTTCATTGCTACTGTTGTCGGTAAGAAAGTGGGAAGACAAGAAGGGATTAATGCAGCAGTCTCATACTTACTTGAGATGGGTGCTTGCACTGAAGATGACTTGAAGAGAGCAAATGAAAGATTTATGGATGGAGATGATATCTAGTAATGACTGAGGTAGTTATTCGTAATAAAGAGTTGTTAGAGACTCTTAACAGTTTTTCTGATGAGATGTTATCAAAACCTTCTTATAACGATGAGAAGTACTGGACGTATCATGAGTATGATGATATCCACAAAGGAGAGTACTACACTTCTCGTGAGTATCTTGATGACTGTTTGTCTAGATACCCTGAGTTAGTAGGCCCACCAGATCGATACTTTGCGCAACCTATTGCTAAAATGGTTCGTGGAGATAAAGAACTCTGGGGAGACTTTATGCAGAAGGTGAAGTATGACTTTGCTTCAGAACTTGGTGCACACACCTCTGCATTGCTATCTTATTATCCACCAGGTGGTTTTGTTGGATGGCATACTAACTATGATGCAAATGCTTATCAAGTCTTGTTTACATGGTCAGAGACCGGAGACGGTTTCTTTGAGTACTATGATAAGAAGACAGATGAGATTATAAAGATTCAGGATGTTGCCGGTTGGCAATGTCGACATTATTATTTCGGTGCAGGTAATGAAGAAGACCTACACTGTTGGCACGCTGCTTATGCTGGTTGTCAACGCATTACCCTCGCATACAAATTTGTGAACGGTGGTAGTGTGAATAATCCCGAAGATGCGCAAGCACAACAGATGCGTGATATGTTAATTGATGAAATTGAGAGTGAAGAATGAAAAATAATGATATTGTGACAGTAGTTACGGTGAGTGGTGAATATGTCGGTCGTCTTGACAGTACGAATAGTAATGGTACAGTGACCCTTAACGATCCTCGTATGTTGATCAATGGTGACCAAGGAATTGGTTTTGCCCGTGGTGTATGTATGACTAGTGAAGAAAATCCAGATAAGGTTTCTTTTCAACAGTACGTACTGTGTACCAAAACTAATACTGCATTTTCAGATGCGTGGACAGAAGCAACAAGTGGAGTAAAATTAGTATGATAGGTCCGGATAAAGAAAAGGTCGCTGCGGCAGTAAGAGAGATGTCAGATAGCATGTTGCGTATTGACGCAGAGAAAGAGTTAATGAAAGACATCGTGGATGTCACTAATGAGAAGTACGGAATTGATAAGAAACACTTCCGTAAGATATCTAATATTTTCCACAAAAGAAATCTCGAAGAGTCTCGTGCAGAGTCCACCGAAGTTTACGATTTATACGAGGAGTTGTTTAAGTAATGTTGCTAACTGCCGGTTGTAGTTTTGTATGGGGAGATGAATTAGAAGGATTTGATACGAAACCACCTACTCATTGGCCTCTCACATTTACACATTTACTTGCTGATAAACTTGGCATTGAGTATTCGAATCGTGGTTTCTGTGGTGCTTGTAATGATAAGATTTTTCGTGAGGTTACAGATTTTTTACATAATCACCCCAATAAAGATAAGGTGACTCACTTGGTGGTGATGTGGTCTGCGTGGCAAAGGAAAGAGGTTGTCGAACATATGCCGGACGCTCGTGAGGTGAAGATTGGTCGACAAGATGATGTCACACAGTTTTCTCAATTACGCACTAATATTATATTCGATAAAAGTAAAAGAATTGCATATGAACACATGTTTCAGAACGCATACGACTCTAGAACAGATATCATGCACACTATCAGTAAGATGAAGTCACTTGAGGTGATATGTGATGCGGCAGGGATACAATTGATTCAGGGAGTATTCCATTCAAGGAATTGGTCTAACATCATGTCTATATTGACAGACCAATGTCCGGATGACGCTTCTAAAAAAATTAAAGAGAAGAGTTTACATATAGATGCTACCCCACATTACAAAAAATGGTTGTTAAACTCTATAGGTACATTGAAAAATACAAGTCGTATTGGTTTGGGTAAAGGTAAGGACATGTATACTATTTGTAAAGAATATGATGATATGAAAGAGTTTGGTCACCCAGGTGAGAAAACACAAGTGGTCTTCGCAGATTCTTTGCATGAGATTTTTGTAAAGTCAAGTCAGAAAGATGTATAAATAAACTGTAGTCACAACTTATATTTGGAGAATAATATGGAATATGCATTTGCAGGAATGCTATTTACTTTACTGGTAGTTTGGATAGTAATAAAAAATGAGAAAGATGAAGACAAATCTGGAGGAGGAGTAACGACTCCACCAGTAAGTGGACCATCACTTAATGATCAAAGAAAGGCCTTTGCTAAAATGACTGTTCCTGAATTAAAGAGTTACGTTAAAGAGAACAAAAATAAATTAGGTGAGTCAAAAGGTCGTATACCAACTAAGAAGGCAGATCTTATTGAAGCATCCCTAGAGATTTGGGAAAAGTAGAATGAAAACTTTCAAGTCCTTCTTAAATGAAGGTGTCAACGACCCAGCAATCTTCAAAGCAATCTTCCTTGCAGGCGGACCAGGTTCTGGTAAGTCATTCATTGTCGGTAAGACGGGTCTAACCTCTATGGGTTATAAAGTCGTTAACTCTGATGATGCGTTCGAGAACGCCATGAAGAAAGCATCGATGGAAATGAATCCAGACAACATCTTCTCCGTGAAAGGTCAAGAACTTCGAGGTAAGGCAAAGAACCTTACTGGTATTAAACAGTCAATGTATATCAAAGGTCGTCTAGGTCTGGTCATTGACGGTACTGGTAAAGACCCAAGTAAGATTGCAGACCAAGCAAAAGAACTCAAGAAACTAGGTTACGATGTCGCAATGATTTTCGTGAACACTGATCTTGACACTGCAATCTCTCGTGATGCTCAACGTGCTCGTACACTAGGTGCTAAAGGTGTTACAGAATATTGGAAATCGGTACAACAAAATATTGGTAAGTTCCAGACGATGTTCGGTAAGAAGAACTTCCTAGTAGTGGATAACTCTGAAGGTAAGGATTACCAGAAAGAGACTGTCCGTGCATACCGTGACGCAACCAAATTCACTCAGGCACCTGTAGATAATGCTAAGGCCAAGAAGTGGATTACTTCACAAAAACTCAAGAAGTAGTTATTGACAAGGATAGTGCATTATAGTATAATGGTTCAACAACTTTGAGAAACTATAATGAACTATCAGTCAAATCTTGCCAAAGAATATGCTCTCCTACTATCCAAGGTAGGAGACACCCCCACTCCCAAACAACAAAAAAAATTAGATAAACTTCTAAAACTTTTACGAAAAACTGTTTGACATCTTCTCAAAATAAGTGTATAATGTTCCTATAAATTCGACTGGAGATGTTTATGATACGTTTGTCAATAGCACTGTCTATGCTTGGTTTTATAGGATACATTACACTTGCACATGCAGAAACGCCAAAGATGCATGATAACGATGAAGTTGAGTGTTTGGCTTTGAATATATATCATGAGGCAAGAAGTGAAAGTGTCGCTGGTCAGTATGCAGTTGCGGATGTTACTCTCAACCGTGTACAGGACCGGCGTTACCCATCGACTATCTGTGGAGTAGTTAAACAGGCAGTACTGAGTCAATGGGGACTTGATAGGGGATTAGAGATACCAAGAAAGAACATGTGTCAGTTCAGTTGGTATTGTGATGGTCTCGCAGATGAACCGTTAGAAACATACTCGTGGTTACGTGCAAAAGATGTAGCAAGAGATATGATTTTCTTCCGTAAGTACAATGGTATAACAGAGGGGTCTACTCATTATCATGCCAATTATGTAAATCCTTCGTGGAGTTCTCATGAAAGGATGAGGATGGTAGGTAGAATAGGAGATCATATTTTCTATAAAGAGGACTAAAGATGCCAGTCGAATACGAATCTCTTACAACAGGGTTATTCCCAGAGGACGCAGAGGTAAATAATGCATATATACTGTACGATCACACAGGTGGACTTATATGTGTATATGGTGATGCAGATGATGCGATTGAAAGAGCAGTTCATGAAGTTACCAAAGATTATCAGTATGATCAGGTTTATGTTGATGCGTTTGATTGGGCAATCACAGTTTCTAGTGCAATCGGTGAAGTCACAATCTTAGTAGAGAAAATTTATTAATGTCCCGTTCGTCTAGAGGCCTAGGACACCGCCCTTTCACGGCGGTAACAGGGGTTCGACTCCCCTACGGGATGCCAATTTTAATTAGTAGTCCACTTTTGTATAAATAGAATAAACAAACGCACATTGAGAAAATATTATGTCTAATAATACAGAAGCCCCGAACGTCAATAGTGGTGAACAGAACGTTCCGGATAATTTAGCAGAACAGAGTGGATTACCTAATATGTCAAGCACAAAACCATTTACATTACAAACCGATTTGATTGTCGAAGGTGATGTGTATGCAAACGCATTCATCGGTGACGGTTCACAACTCACCGGAATCTCTGGTGGTGGTGGCACTTATGCGACACTGGTGGGATACAATCCCGCTGACCCCAGTGACTTCACTTCTATCGTATTAGACGCAAAGGATGGTAATGACCCTGCAACATTCCGTGGTGATATCATCAATGACTTAGGTTCTGTTATCGTTGACGTATCAAGTCCTAGTGCGACATTTAGTGGCACTTTGTTGGGCACAGTTTCTGGCAATAGTACAACACCGACAGGTTCACATACAATTCTAGATGTGGGTACAGACGGTACAGACGGAAGTCTCGATATTACAGACATTACCGCAGACGGTACAGTAGACTTTACTGGTGCGACTCTTATTGGTATTTCTGCTGGCGGTGGCGGTTTAGATTCTGCTGGTGTACTCGACTTATTAAGTTATGGAATCGCTGAGGTAGGCAGCAATCAAAAACAAGTTGCCATATCATTGAATACCTTTGTTTCACCAACCAATTTGATGGCCGGAGATTCACGTGGGTTAAGTTTAAATTATACTGGGTCTACTGGATTTTCGATCGGTGAGGTCTCAGGATCTACATTAGTAGAAGCAGATGCATCGGGTAGTGGTGACACGGTAGGTATTGTTCTTAAAGGTGTTACTGCATCTCACACTGGTACTGAAATTCAAGGCAATTTGAGACTATCCAGTCTACCAACTTCGGATCCATCTGAAGTAGGTCTGCTTTGGAATGACGGGGGTATTCCAGTATTCTCAGGATCAACTGCTCCAACTGGCGGTGGTGGTCTAGATTCTGCTGGTGTCACTGCATTAATAGACGAACCATATCTCAGGGATACATTGTACGATGTTGCGACAGCTCAAACAAATATCGGATTAGACGCTGGTTTCGCATCAACTTCTAACTTCAGTATTGCAATCGGTAAAGAGTCTGGTATCAATAGCGGAAACGCAACCAATAGTATCGCTCTAGGATTTAAAGCGGGACAAAGTATCAGCGATAATTCTATCATGATCGGTAGAGAAACTGGTGAGGTGGGTGCAGGTTCTTACTCTGTCGGTATCGGTACAGAAGCATTAGGCATTGGTGCTGGGGCAGGATCTGTTGCAATCGGATATTTTGCATCTCAAAGTTCTGCTGGATCAAATTCAGTTGCGGTCGGACGACAAACGTCTGCAACCGGCGATAACGCTATCGCCATTGGTAATACTGTCACCGCAACTACTGCCGATGCAGTAACTATCGGATCGTCTGTTGCTGGAAGAGTAACATATGACACTACAAACGATTGGACGTTTGGTGCAACAGTCAACGCACCAGCATTTGTTGGTGATGGTTCTGGTTTGACTGGTCTTCCGTCCGGTGGCGGTCTAGATTCTGCGGCAACAATCGCTCTAATCGGAATGCAGAATAAATCTGCAGGCGACAACGCTATTCAGATAACTCCAGACACATCAACGTTGAACGGAGACAACAATAATATCATCATCGGTACTCAGATCAGCGATATGGCAGGTATTGGTCCACAATCAATTGCTATGGGATATGATATTGGTGCACAAGCAAACGGTGTCTCAATTGGTTATCAGGCGGGTGCTGGTTCACAGTCTACGAATACTGGTGGTGTATTTATTGGTTGGCACACAAACTACTTCGGGAACTCAAATCCGGCAGACTATGCGATTGCGATCGGTCATGAAGCAGGTGCAGTTTATCCTGGCGTAGGTTCTGTCGCATTGGGTAAGAGCGCTGGTGCGGGAAGTTCTGGTGACTATACAGTTGCGATAGGATATAAAGCAAACGACACGTCCAATTTTAATAACACCATTATGATTAAAGCTGATGGTTCTTCTGCATACAATTCTACTGCACAATATGATATAGATATTCGTACGTCTGCTGCTGGTTCATTAACATACGACACTACAAACGATTGGACGTTTGGTGCTGGTGTTACAATGACCGATCTAGTTGCAAGTGGCGCAACAGTGGTATTTAATAACCTTCCAACAGTTGATCCAGTAAATGCGGGTCAGTTATGGAATGACGCTGGAACAATGAAAATTTCAGCAG
>Ga0206131_10000816_pt1 | contig 42000 bp, 57 predicted proteins | sample Helgoland_Spring_FD_148636 | JGI IMG/M metagenome (GOLD analysis project Ga0206131, IMG submission 148636) | Pelagic subsurface seawater microbial communities from Kabeltonne, Helgoland, North Sea - Helgoland_Spring_Bloom_20160517_1 | ecosystem: Environmental > Aquatic > Marine > Epipelagic ... | reverse complement strand
TATATAGGTCGTCCCATAATAGTAGAGGAAAGAAAGGGGCAGAGCTTTCGCTCCACCCCTCATTTTCCGATATAACAACCTATTAGAATGGAAGGTCAGAAGACCCTTCAGCTTTGGTTGATGTACGCCGCTCCTGCGCCGCCTCGCTATTAGGATCCCACACGCTCAGGCATGGCTTTCCATTCTTCGACATAAATAGTCGGAATCGAACGTTACCGCCCTGACCCTGTGCATCACGCTTGGTGGTGTACTGGTCGATGGCATCCTTAAGCTCGTTGTCCTTGAGGCGGAAAGACCACCCCATCAACTCGCCATTTTCGTTGTAGCTTGGCTCATCGGCCCAGCCTACTAGTACGCTCTCGTACTTCTTTGTTTGTTCACTCATGTTAATGAATTAAAGGTTAAAATAAAGGTTATTAAAAATAAGGTGTATATGCTTAAAGCTATTGTAGCGTTTAGTATGCGGTTAAACGTCGCTTTATACTTCATAGTTTAAGTAATCTGTTTGTGGATTATAGTCTTGCTCAAGGAAGTTGGTGATACGCTTGAGTGCGTCATGGAACTTCATCTCTCCTGTAAACAGGGTGGAGTCAGAACACTTAACGAGGGCAGGAAGGTACGGGTAAGTTTTCTCTTGAACAACCCAATAGAAATCTTTTATTCCAAACACCTGTGTGTAGATATAAGCTTGGATGTCATATGAGAAGTCTTTGATGGCATACCGAAACTTCTCTGAGCTACGTGCTGACTTACTATCGCTGATGAATCCATCGCCTAAGCAGTCGAGGAATCCTTTGACTTGTATGCCGTGTAGTTCTTCGAGAAACCCTACCTGATAGTCACCCTTGAGGTGAGAGTCAAGCAAACCACATGTAGCCAGCCTGTCGATCATGTCGTTAGCCATCTTCCACTCATCGCCTGACACGATTGTCTTGCCTTCCTCGGCAGCTTCCTCTTTGATTTCATTCAGCTTAGCCTTGTATTCGGCAGTAAGTGTAGGTTTCTTAGAGGCTTGAGCCTTGTCTGATAGCGTGGTTACGATAGCAGATGGAGACATGACCGTGTACTTCTCGAAAGCTTTGTCCCGTTCAAACAACAGCATATCGTACATAGTACCGAAGTCTAGTGCATCTGATTTGTATTTGACTTCCCCCTTCATGTAGCGATCGAACTGCGCCATATCGCCTAGGGCTTGCTTGAGAGACGAGTACGACAAGTGAGACTTGCCGTACCGCTCCATTAATTTATCTGATATATTCATTGGTCTTCGTATAATGGTGTGCCGTCTTCAAGCATGTATTCATAGGTTTCTATCTCAGCCCAGTGTGTAGGTTGACCAGGGGTACACCAAAAGGCTTTACCCTTTGTGTTGATGTGATACTCTGCGATGTCTACATCACCTAGGAAGTCTTTGTGCTTAATGAAGTATAACCCTGTACATATTGGCTGTTCTTCGTCGTTATCAATCCAGTTTTTAGTCATCTTGGATACGAGGCATTGACGTCGAAAGCTTGAGAACGTAGCTATGTTAGTTAGCTTACGGCTTAGTACTGGGTACTTGCTCATCGTACAAACTTCTGTAAGCCAGACATCTGCTTGTCTGTGAGGCTTTCACCATACTTACCTACGATTGATTCATAAGCTTTCTTCTTGTCGGTCTGCGACTTTATATAAGCGACAGCCTTATCCATGATATTCTCAGGTGGGTCAGTGTCGAACTTCTCCTGCACCTTCTTAATCATCTTCTTAGCCTTGGTAGGTTCAGCGGTCTCTTGCTTGGCAATTGCATCAGACACCTCGTTAGCTGAAGCGATTGATGTATCAATACCGATACCCAACATAGCCAATGCACGACCGATAGCCGATGTCTCGCAGTTCTCTACGTAGCTAGTCTTGTTGATGTTGCTACTGCCTTGCACTTCGTGTGCATGACCTACCGATATGATGCGATTGTCAGCATCTACGATCGATGCTTTGCATACACATTGAGCTTCGTCTAGCACAGTAAACTCTGTGATAAGGCTCCAGTTCTTGTACTGCTCTTCCTGTCGGAAGAACTTGATTCGTTCGTTGACTTCAACGTACTGCTTGCCACGGATGTTCGTGGTCTTGAATTTGTAATTACTCATACGAGTTCTTGTTTTAGATTTTCAGCTAGACCCTCTAGCCTTTTGATTTGTATTCGAATAGTTTTTAGTTTGTCCTCAATGCTGTTGTATCGGAGGTGCATATTGCACAGCCTTACAGCCAACAGGTACTTGTCTTGGTACCCATCCCATGAAAACATATTAGCTTCGTGCTGACCAGTGTGGTGTACTACTGTGCTGTGGTCTTTACCAAAGCTTTTGCCTACTTCCGTTTTGGTCATGTGCTGAGCCATAGCTACCATTAGCGCGGCTCGTGACTGAACTTGTGGTGCTTTCCTAGATGTGTTGGGGGTGAGGTCGAGGGTAGCATAGTACTCCTCTTGTAGCCTTTTAATGTCATCATTCATTCGTTTTGCTGGTTCAAAGTTAAAGTTTAATTGTGATTAATCCAAGGGAAGGAGAGACTTTGTTTCTCAATGCTCTCAATGGTGCTTATCGCTAGGCAACTGGCACGTTGCAGGATCTCCCTGCACACCATCCATCTCTCCCCTTGTCAGCGTTCTGACAATGCCATGTCGTAACTGCTGAGAATTTCATAGAATCTAACGTAGTGGTACATAGACCTCGACACTTCGGTCAAGCTGTTAGCCACACGCTCTACTGATATGCTGTCTTCTTTGAGCAGGTCTTCGACCAAACTCTCTGCAATATCAGGGAACTGAGGTAGATACTCTGACACATCTTTGCTTAGCCATACGTCAATATCCATTTCGAGTATATCGTCGCAAGCATACATAGCTGCTAGACGTTCTGCGTTGGATGGGTCTTTGTTTTTCAATACGATTTGGATTGCTTGTTCGTTAGTCATATGTAATGCTTAATACCTGTTGAATGTTAGTGCCTGTCTTCTCAGCGTATGCACCAGACGGGGTGTAGTATGTCTTGCCGTCTCGCTCATAACTCCAGAGCTGTTGTGTAATTTCAGAATCCGTATCCCACGCCATCTTCGTATAGTTTTTTAAGTTTAATATCTAGTGTTCCGTCGTAGTAATCATCCTCAGGTGATCTCATTACCTGCATAAACTGCATGAATAGCTTCTCGGCATCAGCCTTCATCATCAGACTTTTGTGTATGTCTGGGAATTCTTTTTCTAGTGTTGTCATTTGTTTCCGTTTTTAAAGAACCATCCAAACTTGTTGTTAAACCAAGTCGGAAGTTCCACATTCATAAGCGTCACCAACCACCCATAGAGTCCTGTCATTTGTGAAAAGTATTTCGTATTCGTTACCGCTAACGACGTTGTTGTATCCGTCAGTCCAGTTAGGACTTTGACGTGGGTTAAACTTGATGCGGTAGTCTTGCTCGTTTGGTTTGAGTCGATTGACCGATAGTACTTGGACAGCCTCGCACTCTATCCATGCACACACAGTCTTGTTCGCACCGTCATGAATCTTCTGAGCCGCTGTTGGTTGTACGCTTAGCTTACAGCCTAGCATAGCTAACTGATTATCTTGTGGGTCTACGTAGTCTACCACTTCTTTAGCACCAGTCCCATCGCCTGTGTTTAGCTTGGACTTGATTTGCCAGTGCATGAAATGTTCGCCTCGTCCGAGGTGGAATCTAACTTTGTACATGAGATTTTTGATTTATAATTCTGTTTAACTTGATTGAATGTGTACTCCGCCCACTCATTGAAGTCCTGTGCTGGGTTGACGTGTACACTTGACCTTACGCATATCATGCTGTTTCCTTTACAATTTCAAAAGCCCCCCAAAACAACTTGAATGTTGATTTGCGAGAAGTCCGATTGGCTCTTGGACTTGGGGCTGGTTTGACGCTTCGGTTTTCTTTTTGCCTATTTGCTCGCTTAGGGTTTACAATCCTGTCGATAGAGGAAAGACTAACGCCTGTTTTCTTTTGAATGACCCTGTGGGTCACACCTTGTCTCTTGAGTTTTAACACCTGGGACTTTTGTGCCTGTGTGATTTGCTTTTTACCGTTTGGCATTTCGTTTAGTTTTAAAATGGATTCTACTTTTGATTCAGATAAAGAGTAAAGCTCTGCTATTTCGGTGACGGTGTTGCCACGCTCATAAAGCCGTCGCATAGCTACCTCTGGGGTTACTCTTTTGTTTTTCATGTCATTTAATTTGTTTTAGATTGATGCTTTACTTGATCGGACACACACTAGCGTCTGCCCCATTGTTTGTTTCTTGGTTCTTCATCGAACACCACCATGCTGTTGTCATTGCTCGGTGTATTCTTCACGATAGTCTGTGCTTGCTCTCGTGTGAGTCCATCCATTAGGACTCTTGGTCGTTTGTTCCAGTCTTTGTAGACTCGGTATACTGCGTAGTTACTCATTGTTATTTAGTTTTTTAAGTTCGCCCTCGTCGAGCAGAGATTCGAGATACTTGATTCGTTTTTGCTCGTTCCTGATTCTGTGTTTCAACCGATACATTTCTGAATCAAAAAATAATTTGAATGTGTCTTCACTCTCGCTTTTTTTAGTGAAACTCCATTGTTTCTTGAAGTCTTTGAAGCTGTCGTTTTCTTGACGCTCTACATAAGCAAGCTCGCTTAAGCAATCGTCTTCGTGTTCTTTGGTTAGCTCTACCATAGCTGCATTGACGAGGCTCTCGATTTTCTTCCAGTCTATTTCCTCATTAGGAAATAAATTGTCAAGGTCGTCTCTTTCTTCTGGGCATAGCTCATCAGTCAATTGATTTAAGTATTCAGCTCTCAAAGGAATGGGTTCGTTAATTATAATCATCTCTGCTGGAGTTCCGTCCATAGTTGCGTCTCCAACCATGTCTATGAGATACGATAAGAATGTCCCGTTAAGGCGTTTCTCGCTCCACTCCTTGTTCTTGGATGTTTCGCATCTGATTCGAGTTGACTGTGACCAACTACCCATAGGGCTGTCGGTGAATGTTTGTGTTTTGTTGTTAGTCATTGTTCTTTAGTTTTGATTTGTTTTTCTTCGATTCTCTTTAACCTTCGTCTTTCCGCCCTTGGTGAATCACGGCGGTTAGTTTTGGCATGAGGATTGATATCCGAAAGGCATCTCATGTATTGATCTCTAGTCATTGTTATTTAGTTTTTTAAGTTCGCCCTCGTCGAGCATAAAGTCGATTGTCAAGGCGATGGATTCTTGTATGACCTCCATCAGCATTTGGTTGTCTTCAAATGTAGCCTTGAGTATTCGTTTGTAATCCTCCTGTGAAAACTCCATGTCATTGGCTTGAGCAAATATCTCAACGTCTTCAATATTCCATTGTAATTCAGAGCCAGTGTAGTAGCCCTCTTCGTTTATATCAGTCATTTATGTTAGGGTTTTGTTCGAGGAAAGCCTCGAAGATTTGTCGTGCCTTGTGCTTGGAGTACGTATCCTGCTGTGTCATAGTACCTGTCCTCTGTGGGGTAGGTAGGTCTTCGATTACGAAGTTGTCAGTAACGTAACCTGATGCCCCATGATTTATGGAGAATGCAAGCTGTTTGATGTGTTGTTCTTTGCGTTTGTGTGTCATCTTACTTTGTTTGTTGCTTTCAAGTAACTCTGAGTTGTCCCAATCTCGAACAATCTCAATGGGTACGTGGTAGTAGGCTTCAGTTACGGGATCTCGCCACGTCTCCATCTCACCTGCATATGTTTCCTCTACGTATTCGAGGCGGTCAATTATTTCTTGTTTCATGTGGTATTTTTTATTCATTGTTCATCGCGGCAATCGCCACATATATCGCAGAAGCTGTGGTCTTCCTCTGTCATTGGTTTCTCACAAAATTCGCAGTTGTATTCCTCGTTCATAGTGTGTCTGATTTAGGTACTCGAAAGAAGTAGATGCACACATCGTCTGCATCAAGCATGGCTTCACCTCGGTAGTAGATACCACCAACAAAGTCAGCCCAAGGCTCCATCAGCATGGACTCGTTAGTTCCATAGAGAATATCGGTAGCCTCCTTGATGCACCCCATGTCTGTGGGTAGGTACTCACCATCGTACATAGCTTCGGATTCCATCTGATTCCACATCAACCATTCTCGTGTACTGCTGTTAGCAGGGTTGAAGTGGTCTGTATCCCATAGTGGGTTGACCTCGACTATCTTGAGTATCTCCTGTTCGCTGTTCAAATCGTCATAGACAATGATATCTTGTGTACCGTCTGTATGGGTGATTACTTCTTCGTGTTCGGCTTTCGTTAGGAGAGCAAGGACTCTTGCCTTGTGTTCCTTGGCTTGTTCAAGTGTCTTGAAGAACTGAACTGTGGTTTCGGAGTAGCCCTCGGCTAGTCCACATACTCCATGTATGGATGCATATAATTTCATTAGATTGAGATTTTGATTTGGCAACATTGCCGATACAAAGATAAGAATTAGTTTCCGTTATTCCAAATTTATTTTGTAACTAACTGAGAATCAATGTGATCAACGTATTTAAATAGTAGTTCGCTTGCCTCCTCCAAATGCTTTCGCAGTTCAGGTGAGTCATTCTCCAAGAGGATGGGACACCACGAATCAAACTTAAGTTTCTTCGCTTGGTTGTAGAGTTCATCTGTTGTGTGTGCATTGATGTAATCAATCCACTCCTGAGGCAATTCATGCCCAATGTGTTGTTCAAAGTTTGTCATAGTCGTGGTAAAAAGTGTTCGTCATCTCGTAGCATACCGAACACATCGTGTACGATATCCTGTGAGTTGATAAGTCTGTTCTCTTGCGTCATCATTTGGATGCGCTCTGCCCAATCAGCTACGGCAGTGAAGGTTTGCTCAGTCATTTTTAAATTAATCATTGTCTTGGTTTTCTATTCGTCCAATGAACTCGTCGTGGATTGTGAAGATGGCGTCCTTGATTTTCTGCTTGCCACCCTTGAGTCCGAAGTACTTCTTCACGTCACCTATCTTCCAGTGTCGATTGGGCTTCATGTCTAGTTCAGCATACAGCCTAATGTCGCGCTTGGTGAGCATGAGATTGTACAGGCATCGGGGTACGTCATTGCCGTTGATATTCATCATCGGTCGGTCTTCGTCATGCAACTCCACCCAAAATGGGGCGTTTGCATCTACCTTCTGCATGAAGGCTTGGGCTTGTTTGTTTGTTAGCATAGTATTATGTGTTTGAGATTTTGAATTAATTAGTAGCGATAGTGGGAATCGAACCCACTCTGAACAGTGTCCGCCCCTCTGTCGAGGTTTTCGAAGGCTACCTTTGAACGTTGCAGGATAGGTTAAACCCACCAAGACCTTCGAAGCGAATCGTTGCCGATGCCATCCCTGTGTTCATGCAGGGTCATCATCGCTATGTGTAATGAGCCGTAGACACGCCATATAGCCTACGTTTGCAGTGGTTGGTTTCGCCTAACTCACACTCATTGGGAATCTTTATGACAGGAAGTCAGTGATGCTTTCCTGTGCATTCTCGATGCGTTGCTCTTGCATTTCGTTTGCATGGTTTAGCTTCTTAGCAAACCACAGCTTGAACTCCATCATATCCTCACCATGACATCCCCATGAGCCATTCTTAATGACGCTTCTGCGGTGTCCGTTTTGATCGTACATGACGAGGAAGGCATATATGTATGGAGCGTTCCTTGCACCCCCCTCTTCGATTCGATACTCGATAGCTATCTTGACTTGCCTCTTTCCGAACTCATTGCGATGAGGCAGTAAGGTGTTCGTGAGTATAGACTTGTAATTATCGGGATTGGTTCCGACTACTTCTAGTCTGTCCCATGCACCCAGCAAGTGGGTTAGTGTGTTGTGTGTACATTTCATGTAATTGAGATTTTGATTTTGTCGTTGTTGACACTGCAAAGATAAGGCAGAGTTTTCGTTTTTCCAAATTTAATTTCTAAGCCGCTGATTCTGAGGGGATTACAACCACTCCATCAACTTGGTCTGAGTAACACCAGTGTCCGTTATTCAGGGTCAGTACGTAATGGTCATCCAAGTGTACGCTCTCCACCTCATCCCCGTATTTCTCGCGGGGGAATTCCGTGCGCTCTACGCCTGTGACTACTGCAATTTTCTGTGGGTCAGAGCCGAAGCCCCCACGATACACCACCTGTGTACCCTTGCGGATTATCCGCTTGTTCATAAACTTTGTTTTCATTACGACATCATTGAAAATGGATTTAAAAATCTGTTCGGTGTTACGCGCCTCACCTCTACGGGATCTGCGGGTATCTCGCCTCTGCATTGCGCAGTAAAGCGATTGAGGACAGCTTCGAGGAATACAGAGTATTCAGCGTCTGTCATATCGTGCTTGTATTCAGGCTTCTGCATTGTCATTATCTTTTTCTATGAAAACACTTTTGCTTGCCTCTACATCATAGTAGGCATCTTCGTTGCGCTCCTTGCACAAATCATAGGCAGAGCGAGAGTCAGTAAGTTTTTCCGATACGTCGAAGACGATGCATCCCTTGTCAACCCAAGTGCCTACGGCATACGAGGAGGAAGGGTTGTCCTTGATTAGCTTGCGCACTTCGGCTGAGTACTTGTGCCAGATAGAGTGAAACGTAGTGGAGTCGCAGATATCCAAAGGGATTTTGGTTTCGCCTGATAAGCCGCCTACCATGAAGCCCTTATAAGGGACTTCAAAGTCGTAGCCGTCTGACGTGAGTAAGGATGAGCCACCATCCATGAGGGTTTTGCCATAGGCAAGGCGAATAGCGTGGGTTGAAAACATTGTATTCATTTTGAATAGATTAAAAAATTAGAGCGGCTCAGGGAGTCGAACCCTGCGACACTGACCTCCATCCCTGTTCCCCTCGCGATGGGTACTTAGGTAGGTAGCCGCTGATAGTGATAAGTTACTCGACTACATCGAGCCATTTAGAGTAAGGGAAGTTGTTCCCTCCGAGCAGATAGATGCAGTACGAACCATTGCGGCTTTCGTAAACTGGCTGTCCTTCGAAACTGAATTCAGTTTCTGTGCCTACCCACACCGCATACTCGTCCCCTGTTCGAGGTGAGATAGCTTTGATGTACTTACTACCAGAGGTAGTCTTGAACACTTCGAAGGACTCTCCCTGAACCATAAGGTTCTCGTCTGCGTCGATCCCGCTTGATGTGTCGAAGCCTACACCATTGCCACCGATGGTTTTTGCTTGGAAGGTTTGACCAAAGGTTGCGGATGCCATAGAGATGGCAAGGATGAAAAAGAAGTTTTTCATAATAAAGAAATAAATAAATTGAAACTGACACTACTATGTAGTGTTTCGCCTACTTAAGGCTCATCAGAGTTCCTAACCTGCGGACTCATCATCATCATCCGCTTGAGTGATTGTTTGTTGCTCCCCTTCAGGGGAGGAATCTTCTGAAGTTTGGGCTGAACCCAAGGACACTATCGCAAGAGCACCCATCAGTAGTAACGCTCTCATTTGGAGGAGGAGTTTACGAGGTCTTCAAGGCGCATCTGCTCATCGCAGGAGAGTGCATCGAAGCTTGCAGTGCAAGTGAATGCAGAGCCAAGGAGTTGAACATCATTGAAGAGAGCCGAAGCCATTTGCGCTTTTTTGCGCTGTGTATCTGTGCTGTTGAGCATAGGATTGAGATTTTGAGTTTGGCTGAATTGCCGACTGCAAAGATAGAACATACTTTCCATCTTTCCAAATTTAATTTTCTACCCTTTAGGGTAATTAGTCGATGAAGAGAGTATCGAAGTAAGGCATATCCGCAGTCCAGCGGACAGCATAGTGCGCTTCCTCCACGGGATCGAACACGTGGTCGCTCGAAGGAACCTCCTTGAGGAGGCACCATTCACTCCCATCTTTGAGGAGTTGCCCAGCCGCCCAAGTCTGAGCGTCTGCCACGGACGGAAAGCACATTTTTGTGCGGAATTCTGATTCCCCAAGGGGGAAGATAAAAGAGTAAATTGACATAAATCTATGATTTAAAGGGTTTTATAACTAATGAATTGATAACTACGTTATCAGAATGGAGCAGTTTCAGCAATCAAAGCCAAGGCTTCAAGGCGCTCCGCCTCTATCTGAGCAGAGCGGTGCCGAGCCATCGCTTCCTGAGGAGTCTCTCCTTCCAGGAGAGTCAACTTCATTTGCTCTTTCCGACGAACCTTCGGTTCGACTACTGGAACCTCTTTACGAGGTTCGAACGGCTGAGCCTCACCACCGTCAACTGCGTTGACGACTTTGGTCTTCTTGACCTTGCCAACCTTGTTGGCAGTTGCTGTCTTAGCTTGAGTTAACTCAAGACCATTAGCTGACGTCCTCTTAGGACGACGGACAGCTTTTGACTTGCTCTTCTTTGAAGAGCGTCTCTCTGCTGTTTGCAGAGCAAACAACTCCTTGTTCAGAACGGAACGTTCTGCTCTCTTCATCTTCTTACCAGAAGATAGAAGGGCTTCGATTTCAGCCACTCTCCCTGTCTTCTTCGAAGACTTAGAAGCCTTCGGCTTGGAAGACTTGGAAGCCTTTGGCTTCGGAGTAGCCTTCGGCTTGGAAGCTTTGGACTTTGACTTAGAAGCCTTTGGCTTCTTATCCTCTTCCTTCGGAACTTCGATGGACTGAAGGAACTGAACAAGTTCAGTAACTTGGAGTCGGCAGTTTGCCAACTTGCTCTCCGAAGGAGAGTAAACAAAGCTGTTTACAGCTTTCTTGAGGTCTTTCAGCATAGCTGATTTGTTTTCTAATGTCTTCGACATTGTTAAGAGATTTTGAGTTTCCTAAAGGATGGCTGACTTCCAAAACCAAACCTTTAAGAGATAAAGAGTAAATGAAGAAGTCATAAGACTCCTTCTTCATATACTCTATCTCTACTCCATTCAACCTACGGTATCAACAAGTTGATACTCACGCCTTGACTACCAAGATACGATCCCTTTAGGGATTCAATGCGTTGGAGGAAAGCCCTCAGTTTCAGCCTCTTGAGCATCTCTTCTTGAAGAGATAGTTAACCTTCAGTATTGAAGGTTGTTATCTAACCTAAGAGGTTAGGGGGAGGATTGACAGTGGTTCCTCTTGAACTACGGAGTAGTTTAGCTTCAAGCTGTTTCTAACCAATCGACTCTATTCCTTTGATTAGTAGTTAGTTAACTACAATCAACTCTTAACTTCGTAGAAGTTAGCCACTTATCTGATTAGCCTAAAGGCTAAAAGTTCTGGCTAAAACCCCCTTGCATTATACCTACGGGGTTTACGAGATTCGTTTCGGTTTCGAGGACACAACGTTCATACGTATAAAAGAATCCCCAAACTCTGTATTACACAGAAATTTTTTGGCGATCCCCTTTTTTCGCCGCTTCTTGCGGTGGCTTATGCACAGAGTTATCCACAAACCACCTCTTTATACTGGTTAATAGGCTGTCGCTTAGAGGCTTAGAGGGTTTCATTAAAGTGTTTTACTGACTTGACTTTGTAAGAAAAAAGTTGTAACTTCGCCAAAGCTATTCAGCGATAAAGCTTCATAGATGTTTTAAACCTACGAAGCTGTCTTTAGGATTACTTATGAAAGTAATAAAACAGAAGCTACGGAGCGTCAATCAAACTAATTAAGTTGTAAAGGCGCTAAAACTGTCTTCATTATATTTGCAGTATGAAAGCTAAGAAAAAAAAGCCTTTTAAAAGATCTACAGATGTAGACTTTAGCTCCCCCTACTCTGGTGCTGTAGGAAAGAGCAAGAGGAGAGAAGTTGCAGACAAGGTTTATAACTCTAAGGCAACCCCTGAAGAACGACAGCTTGGGTCGGAACTTACCCAAGACACGGAAGGCAACTTCATTAGAAGAACCAGGCTGAGCTCTCCAGCTAGTTATAAAAATGGTGGGGGTATAAGAAAGAAAGCCCGACAGATTGCTCGCCACGCCGTAGAAAGACGCAAGCTTATTGCCAAGCAATTAAAGAGAGACAAAGATCCTGGAGCTAAAGAAGCCATGAAGGACATGAGGTCAGACAGGAAGCGAATTAAAAAGAACTATATACAGACTCGTAAGGAGATCAAGAAATACATTAAATCTAAGAAGTAGTATATTTGTCTTATGATTTCTAAAAAACGATATGACCAGGGAGGTAGATTTCGAGGCAGATTTCCCAGCAACCATCTTGGTGAACGCATGTACGGCCAAGAAGCATCTAGGGTTAGGAATAGCGCCGATGGAAGAACCTTTGTTTGGTATGCAGGCGACGCTGATGGTTTACCATCGGGATCATCGGATCAAGAGTGGGAAGACATAGGTGCTGTAAAGGTTTACGGAGATTTCAGTAAATACAGTAACTCTAGATCCCGATTTATTAGCGATGACCATGAGTACATTATTCGTCCTACTGGAGACGGTGCATACGAGATTGATGAAGAACAAACTCAGGCACAGGCTGGGATGGAGGAAGGGTTCAATATGGCTGAAGAAGTTCAGTACGAAGACAAAGGCACAACTAAAGACCTCTTGGATAAACTAAACTCAGTTGACAGATCAGATCGCGGTAAAGGACCGTTTAACGCTGAAGAAAGGTTGTCCGCTAAAGTCAAAGGAGGACAAGGAGCTTCTAAAACGGAGGATCTGCTAGAAAAACTTTCTGATTACAAGAGAAACCAGTACGGAAACAAGTATGGAGCGGGTGGTAAGTTTGAACAAGGCGGTAAAGTAAAAGGCGATGGGTACAGCATTAAGATTGCAGGACAATACGCTGTAGGATCTATTAAGACAATCCCCGATTCTGGTCAACAGTACGTTTCAATGGAACTTCCTGACGGAAAGGTTGTACCTGTGTTCGGAGACTGGGAGAGCTACGGCAACCCTAACAGAGAAGGATTGATTGAGGACATGGATTATAGGATCTTTCCATTGGGAGACGGAACATATTCATTAGATGCTGGAGAGATGGAGAGCGAAATGATGAGAGACGACAGCAGAAAGGTGGCTAGAGAGGCTCAAGGCGGACAAGGAGCTTCAAGAATGGAAGATCTTATGGAAAAGCTAAGTGACTATAAAGGAATGGGACAGTCTCCAAACGGAAGAATGAGACCATACAAAAGACAATGAGGAAAGTAACAGATCCTAAAAAGAAGCTTGATAGTTATTCTGGTTGGACGACTGAAGGTAAAACAGCCAAAGAGGCTATTGCATTAGCCAGAGCAAAGTCTCACAATATGACAAACAAGTTAGGCCCAACCACTGGTAAGGCTAAACACAAGTTAGTTGCTATTACAGACCCAAAGACCAAGAAGACCTTTTATAGGGTTTACTCTAACAGGTAGTGGGTAGTAAGAACTACTTCAATCCGAGGCTTAAGCGGATAAACCCTGCGTATATTGCAGAGAAAAATAAATTCAATGAAGTTAAGCAAAAATCTAACGCTAAGAGAAGTGGTGAAGTCCAACACCGCGACAAGAAAAGGGATTGACAACACCCCTGACCAGTGGGCAATTAATAACCTACAGGCTGTAGCGGACCATATCTTCCAACCAATACGTGATCACTTCGGTGTACCCATCGGGGTTACTTCTGGCTTTAGGTCAAAAGAGCTAAACAAGGCGATTGGGGGGAGTAAATACTCTCAGCATATGATTGGGGAGGCTATTGATATAGACGCCGATATGTATGGGAAGGTCACTAACTCTCAGATATTCGACTTCATCAAGAAGAACCTAGAGTGGGATCAGATGATATGGGAGTTCGGAGATGACGAGAACCCTGCCTGGGTACACGTATCATTTAAAGAGAGTGGGAAGAACAGAAAGCAGATCAAGCGAGCCTACCGAGACAGTAAAGGGGTTTATTATAAAGTAATATAATGGCAAAGCAATTAAACAACTACGCTCCAGAAGAAGGTAACGTAAAACGCCCAGGAGTACATGCTAAGACCAAAACATCTAGCAATAAAACAAGCAAGAACTACAAGAAAAAGTATCGAGGTCAGGGCCGCTAAAGAGAGTTATAGAATCGCTGTACCGCTAGCCTACCCTTCTGAGATAGCGCATAACGAACCCTGTAGTTGTATTTTGTCTCATCACGAAACAAGTGATCCTCTAAGGTTTGAGACGGCGTAAGTTTATCGAAGTGTTTGTATAGATAACCACTAGATACAAGGGGGTATATCATTCTGTCAGCTAGGTTCTTTTTGTACATACCGTAGTTCTCTGCCACCCACGATATAGTAAAGAACTCTAAATCATATAAGAACAGCATTAGCTGTAGATACGACCTCGTTAGGTCTGGGTTGCTCTCCAGGAACTCATCTGTAGCACTACGTAAGTTCTTTAAGTAGTTATTCTTTACATACTTCTCTGGTAGCTTCGAAACCTCTCGAAACAATCTTGTCTTCTTAACGGTTGACTTAGGCATCTGAATTGTGTCGTATATTTGACTTAAACAAATTTACATCATGAACCCGAAAGACACCCTCTTCTTTGCCGAAATGTATTCTCTCGTCAAAAAGATGGAGGAGACAATTGATGAGTTCGAAATGAAAGATCGCACTCTAGCCTCTATAGTTGTAGGTGTTATAGACTTTGACTCTGTTGAGACTGGCGATGAAAGCGCAGAAATGAAGACCATGTACAGCTTTAACCTAGAGAGTAGGGCAGAGCTAAACACACTAAAAGAAGTCATGGATAACGCTTATCAAGAAGATGATTCATTAGACGACCTCTTGGGTGATTTGGGTATATCCCTAAACTAAAATGGAAGGACTTATTAGAAAAATTGTCGTCGGCAAGGAGCCGAAAGACGGCATGGCTTATTATATCGGCATGAAAGCTGGTAGAGGCCAGGTATCTGCTATACTGGAGGACGATCATTATCTCCATAAGTTTGGCAAGAAGAGATACCTTGTGTATATTGAAAACGATGAAGGTACCTTGCTGTGGAAATCCATAGACGAGATGCCCTGTATGCTTGAATTTGATTTAAACTTTTAATTTATGAAAACACTTGATTTGTTTGTTGTCGAGATAGAAAAGCTCGTCAACGATACGATCACGACCAATAGTGGTCTTGAGCTTTACATAGACAATAGATTCAATGAATTCCAAAACAGAACTACCGAAGCCGTCGTGGTTTCAGCACCGCTTAAATACGATACTGGAGTCAAAGCTGGTGACACACTCTACTTCCATCATCTCGTTGTTGTTAATGATGGTCAGCCTCTTACTGGTGAGGATAATCACTATCTTGTTCGATTCGATCCTACTGCTACCATTAATAATCAGGCTATTGCTTACAAGTGCCAGGAGACTGGAAGAGTACGTCCGCTGGCGGGGTGGGCGCTTCTCGAAGGAGTGGAAGAAGAAAAAGAAAAGAAATCAGACATCATCGAGGTTGTTACGCTTAAGGAATCGCCTGTCACTAAAGGCATGGTCGCATTTGCGGCGCCTTGGGTGGATGAACTAGGATTAAAAGTAGGTGATGTAGTCGGATTCGCTAAGAACATGGACTACAGAATCAAGATAGACGACAAGGAGTATTACCGCACCCGCGCAGAAGACCTTATGTATGTCGAAGTCTAAATTCACAACCGTCAGCGCCGCGCAAAGGCTAATGGACAGCATGGAGATTGCGATAAACAACATGATCGAGGAAATTAAAAAGCCTGTCGATCCCGAAGCGGGTGGGTCCGCGCGTAAGGCCGAGCTCCAATCCATAAAGCAAACTGCTATCGACTGTAAAGAGCTTTTGGTGGAGCGCCAGAGGCTAGAACAAATGGTTAAAGAACTAAAGAACAATGGAGAAATCGAAAACGAAAAAGACTACTCAGGAGGATTCGCAGAAAAATTCTCAAAGTAGCCCAAGCGGACTTGTCTATTGGGATGACTATGACTTTGAAAATCAGTCAGTTACAAGCGGTCACTTAGAGGTAAACTACACGCCCTCGTAGCTCAGTTGGATAGAGCAACAGCCTTCTAAGCTGTGGGTCCTAGGTTCGAGTCCTAGCGGGGGTACAATAAAATTAAATAAGATGCCAGACTTAATTTGTGCTAAATGTAAAGCAGAAAAATCTGTAAGAAGCCTCACCATGAAGTTCAAAAACGGTAGTGTTTACTACCCTGAAGGACAGTGTGAGTGTGGTGAACAAATGGAGATTAAAAACCCTAAAGAAGGCGTACCTTCGCTGGGCAGAATGAACTCACATGGACAGAGCTACTGATGTCCAATTTAATCGACATAAAAGGCTATGAAGCTAAGGGGATTAAGATCGACCCTAACGGTACAGAGGGAGAAACTATTGAGCTCCACGGGCTACTCGTGGTCCTACCGAAGAAACCGCGCAAATCGGAAATTCTCTTCCATGACCAACCAAAGAAGCTGCAAATGTGGAAACGCATTCCTATGCCAGAGGAAATGCGCCGAATACGCAGTATGGATGAGTGGTTCGAAAAACCTGCCGAGTTTCGTAACAAGTTTCGTTCTTACATCGAACAAGAGTTTCAGCGTAGGCGTGACGGTGTATGGTTTTACAATAATGGGAAACCTACGTATATTACAGGGAGACACTATATGTTTCTACAATGGTCTAAAATTGATATCGGATATCCATCATACCTCGCTTTCCAAAAAGACATCTTTACGCACATGGCTGCTTGTGAAGCTGACCCTCGTTGTTTCGGTCAGCTTTATACTAAGTGTCGTCGTTCTGGCTACACTAACGTATGCTCTGCTGTCTTGGTGGATGAAGCTAGTCAAGTTAAAGAGAAGCTTCTTGGCATACAGTCGAAGACTGGTAAAGACTCGCAGGAAAATATCTTTATGAAGAAAGTGGTTGCGATCTTTCGCAGCTACCCATTCTTTTTTAAGCCCATCCAGGACGGTACCACAAACCCGCGTATGGAGCTTGCATTTCGTGAGCCATCGAAGCGTATCACGAAAAACAATAAAACCTCTCAGATTGGGGACGCCCTTAATTCAGTAATCAACTGGAAGAACACTACGAACAACGCATATGACGGTGAGAAGCTGCATATGCTATACCTCGACGAGGCTGGTAAATGGGAGAAACCTACTGATATCAGAGAAGCCTGGAGGATTGAGCGAACCTGTTTAATCGTTGGTAAGAGGGTAGTAGGTAAGGCGCTGGTAGGCAGCACGGTAAACCCCATGAATAAAGGGGGTGAAGAGTACCGAGAGCTATGGGCCGACTCCGATCCTAATGAAAGAAACCAAAACGGACGAACCAGGTCTGGGCTATACAGAATATTCATACCAGCGTATGACGCCCTAGAAGGATTCTTTGATGTTTATGGTAATGCTGTTATTGATGACCCTTCCCAAAGCGTACACATACATGGTATAGATGGAGAGATCATTGATCAAGGGAGTAAGACCTATCTAAAAAACGAGCGTAGCTCATTTAAAAACGACCCTTCTGAGCTGAACGAGATCATTAGACAGTTCCCTTTTACCGAGGACGAAGCATTTAGAGATAGTATCGAGGGCAGTCTATTTAATATCGGTAAGATCTACCAGCAGATAGAGTTCAATGAAGATATGTTTCCTAACCCAGTAGTAAAGGGTAACTTTATATGGAGGAAGAAAGACGAAGAAGTTGTGTTCTCTCCAGACCCCAACGGTAGGTTTAGAGTCTCCTGGATGCCACCCGATCACCTCAGGAACCAGAAAAAAGACGAGCGAGGCAAAAAGGTGGCCCCTAACGGGCATATCGGAGTCGGGGGCGTTGACTCGTATGACCTAGACGCTACAGTGGACGGACGGGGATCTAAAGGGGCTTTACATATGTACAACAAGTTTAACATGGATGCGCCAGCTAATATGTTCGTAGTGGAGTATGCTTCTCGTCCAGATCTAGCCAGCATCTTCTACGAGGATGTATTGATGTGCTCTTTCTTTTATGGGTACCCTTTACTTGTAGAAAATAATAAGTACGGTATCGTAAGGTACTTTGAATCAAGGGGTTACGACGGCTACTTAATGGATCGTCCTGACTTCCTGAAGACGGGCAACTCTTCTGTAAACGTAAGGACAAAAGGTATCCCATCAAACTCGCAGGATGTGATACAGTCTCACGCTCAGGCTATCGAAGCTTACATACACGACCATGTAGGTATAAAGGCTGAGACTGAGGAGTTTGGGAATATGTACTTCAACCGAACTCTAGAGGACTGGATTGCATACAAGATAGATAAACGCACTAAATTTGACTTGACTATCAGTTCTGGACTAGCCCTTTTAGGAGCTCAGAAAGCCAAGAAGGAAAAGGTGGTTTCTGACTTTACCGACAAGAAGTTTTTTAGGACTCACAAGCCAAAAGCGTGGCACTTCTAGTTTTACTATATTTGCATTGAGTTATAAGAACTCTACTCATTGCAGATGCACAGTAACAATAAAAAATCTAGCTTTCCAGACCCGCTGGCCTTATCTGAGCAGAAGCAAAGTAAGGCTTATGGTCTTAGTTACGCTAAGGCTGTATACAAGCAGTGGGGTAAGATGGATCAGCAGAATTCTATCTTCGGAAACAGAAAGAAGACGTTTGAAAGAAACCGTCGTTACGCGAACGGAACCCAAGATACAGCTATTTACAAGTCCCTTCTTACTTCTCTGGACCCGAATAACGGTGACGGAAGTATGCTTAACATCGACTTTACTCCTGTCCCTATCCTGCCTAAGTTTGTTCGTATTGTAGTAAATAAGATCCTGTCTTTGGCTCCATACCCGAACCTTGAGGCTATTGACCCTCTGTCTTCTTCTGAAAAAGACGCAAGCAGAAAAAAGGTAGATATGCTTGTTCAGTCTAAGCAGCTCCTTTCTAAAATAGAGGAAAAAACAGGGGTTTCTATAGGCATGAGTTCTGATCTGATACCAGATTCTTTAGAGGAGTCTGAGATCTTTATAGATAATAACATAAAGTCTTCTTCAGAGATCGCCGCTCAGATAGGAACTAACCTAACCCTTGAGTGGAACGACTTCAACGACTCTACTTTGCGCAGGTGTGTGAATGACCTTGCTATTACTGGTATGGCTGTAGTCAAGCGGTCCAACGATCCCAACTACGGGATTAAGACCGATTACATCGACCCTATTAATTTCATCCACAGTTTCACAGAGGATCCAGACTTCGGTGACCTGACTTATGCTGGGCATGTCCGATACGTTCCTATCCAGGAGCTTAAGCGTATGGCTGGGGATCAGTTCACGGAAGAGGAGTTTAAAGAAATAGCAAATAAAGCTCAGAAGAAGTACGGGTACGATGCTAGCAAGCTGACACAATCCTCTTATGACAGGGTGAACAACCAGTCTAACTTCGGTTACGACGAGTATATGGTTGAGGTATTGGACTTTGAGTTTATGTCGGTTGACTGTGAGTACTTTGAGAATAAAGAAAGCAGATACGGTAACGTAGGTTTTTATTCTAAAGGGGAGAACTATAAAGGCCCTCAAAACTCTGTTTTTAACAGAGACGTAGTAAAACTTGAGTCTGCTTCCGTGTACGGAGGTTGTTACGTCCTGGGTACTGATTTCTTGTTTAACTACAGCAAAAAGAATAATATTCCTAAGAATATTCACGACATCTCTAAAACGAATCTATCATATTCGGTTTGTTCTACGAATATCCTAGACATGATGCCTAAGTCTATGGTGGATAGCTGTATCGGCTTTGCTGATCAATTGCAGCTCACGCACTTGAAGATTCAGCAGGCTGTATCTAAGGCCAAGCCAGACGGAATTATCATTGATATCGAAGGTCTAGAGAACGTACAATTAGGTAAAGGTGGGGAGCTACAACCTCTTGACCTTCATGATATTTACGAGCAGACTGGTGTATTCTACTATAGGAGTAAAAACCCAGAAGGAGGATTCCAGAACCCACCTATTCGTGAGATCAATAATAGTATTAGAAACATCAATGAGTTGATCGGGTTGTACAACCACTACTTAAAAATGATTCGAGATGCTACTGGTATCAACGAAGTCATGGATGCTTCTTCACCAAAAGGAGATGCTCTAGTAGGTGTAAGACAGCAAGCTTTGGCTGCTGCCAACAACGCCATATACGACATCACCAACTCTTCTATGATTCTTTATAAGAAGGTTTGCAGTGATGTGGTTAAGTGTTTGCAGGTTATCCATCCAGACTCTGTTCTTTACAGAATATATGAAAATTCCATAGGCAAAGAAAATATGTCCGTTTTGAGCTCTTTTAGAAATCTATCTATGTATAACTTTGGAGTAAGGGTAATAAAAGAAATGGAAGAGAGTGAGCGTCAATACTTGGAACAAAATATTCAAATAGCTCTGTCTCAAAAAGAAATAGATCTAGAAGATGCTATTTCAGTCAGGCAGCTAAAGGATATAAACCAAGCTGAAAGACTTCTTGTTGTTAGGCGTAAAAAAAGAATGGCCATGAGTCAGCAGGTTGCAATGCAAAATTCTCAGCAACAAGCTCAGATTCAGCAGCAGTCAGCGCAAGCTGCTTCACAAGCAAAACAGCAGGAAATGCAACTGCAATCTCAGCTTACCGCTCAGGAACTTCAACTTAAGAACGAACTTGAAGCGAAGCTTGAAGGGGTTAAGCATGAGTTTAATAAAGAGATAGAAATGATAAAGGCTCAGTCCGCAGAGTCTAGGTCTAAACAAGACAGAGAACTTAAGTATAGCTCGGATTCAGAAAAAGAAGACAGGAAGGACGATAGAGTCAAGAAGCAGGCCGTTGAACAAAGCAAGTTGCTTTCTCAGAGAAACGGAGAGCGCGGCGAACTATCAGATGATTCAGGAGATATAACATCAGAGATACTACAGTAATGGCAAATACTTTAAACTTAGACCAATCCCAAAGGGTAGATATAGTTTGCAGGAAGAACGACACCTTTTCTTTAAAGCTTCAGATTAGCGACGAGAGCGGAACCGCTGTTGACCTAAGTAGTGGGTGGTCCTTTAATATGGACGTTCGAACAGCAGACACAGACAATACAATTGATGCTAATCGAATTATGTCCACTGGTATTCCCTCCTCCACTCCAGGAAATCAAGACGGACGTATAACAACCACTGGGTCAGGTTCTATGAGCTCTTCTGGTGAGGTTTTATTTACATGTCAAGCTGAAGACATGGATGTTGCTGCTGGACTGTATGTATATGACATACAACAAGTAGATACCAGTGCGAGTCCAAATATTGTAGAAACCATTTTATACGGTACTTTTCAGATTAACGAAGACGTTACTATTACAGCCTAATGGCCCGCGTAAAAGTTCAAATAACAACCCCGTCTAACAACGTGATCAAGGTGTCGCCTGGGGTATCTGCGCTTTCTAGCGTACAGCTTTATTTAAACGAGCTCATAGACGTTAATTCAGCTCATGGCGCTGAAGGTCATGTACTTACTCAGCAATCCGACGGCACTTTTGCTATGGAGGCTGTTGCTACAACCCTTTCAGATTTAAGCGACACGAATATTCCCACCCCACAGGGCGGTGACTCGCTTGTGTATGATGCAGCCTCTCAGAAATGGGTGCCTGGCGGTGTAAAAAGTGTAAACGGACAAGACGGAGATGTAGTTATTACAATTCCTTCTCCACCACCTACACCTGGAGTTAGCGGACTTGCAGATACGAACATAACAAGCCTTCAGGACGATCAGATTATACGCTATGACTCTTTTAGCGGTGAATGGCTAAATGAGGACCTAGAGGCCCTTCCAGCAGGAGGCACCACGGGACAAGCTCTCGTGAAGGCTACGGGAACGGATTACGATGTTGAGTGGGCAGACATCGCAATTGATACCCAGTATCACAATCGCTTTCAAACGGACGCGGAGACATTCCGAAGCGGTGCAACGGAAACAGTGGAGCTTTATTACACGGCTAAAGCGGACGGGGACGGACTCGCAGAGAGCGCATCGAGCGACACTCCGACAGCGGGGAATATAATCAAGCGAAAGATTTACTATTCCGAGGAAGGTTTTGCAGACCCTGACACGGGGACTTGGGTTGAATTCACACCTGCACCCGCAGACGATGCTTCTTTCGCTACTGTGAAGGCGGCTCTTTTGGAATACCTCAAAGCGAGGACGGGAGGAACCGTTCCGATAAGCCTCAAGCAAACGTGGGAGGAGGTGAGCGCAACCGCGTATCTTCTCGATGAGACCTTTGGCTCAGGTGCGGAAGCAGCTTATTCAACGCGGCAACTTCGGAACGCGGCGACGGAATGCATGGTGATTCGCAGGGCATCGGACTCGACGACCACCACAATCGGCTTCGACGGTTCAGGCAACATCTCGGAGGCTGATATTATTTCGTTCTGCACGGGTACGACTTGCACGGTGTATCAGTGGCTTGACCAATCAGGAAACGGAAATACAGCGACGGCGGCGGCACCTGCAAACGAACCGACGATTTACACGGGGGGCGCGTTGGTGAAGGAGAATGGAAAGGTGGCTGTTCAGTTGGATGGAATCAATGATTATCTAAATGCGTCAACTTCAGATTTATTCGGCACAAATTTCGCTTTGTATTTTGTTCATAGGGTAACGGGTGGAAGCGCACGAAAATTCTTAATCGAAACGACTTCAACAGGTTCAAGCGTTTACAATCCTAGCTTAGAATACAGCGAAAGCGCTTTGCCAAGCAAAATCAGGACGTTTTCAGGTTCAGCGGCAACAACTACCGTGAACATTGAAAGCTCAATTCAATTTGATTCAAGTCGAAGAATTGTCACCGTCAATAAAAACGGCACGACCAATTTAGAATTATTTGCTGACGGTTCAAGTTTAGGAACCGCAACGCCTCCAAACGTAACGGGTATGAACGGCTTTAATCTTGGTTCTTATCGTGACGGAAACGCCCGTTATTTTGGTGGTACTTTTCAAGAGGTGATTCTTTACGATGCCGACAAATCAGGCACCGACCAAACGAGCATCGAAGAAAACATAGGCGACTACTTCACCCAAAACACGCCACTCCTCGACACGTATTCAGGTGCAGCAGCGGCTTATTCCTTGCGCCTTTTGGACTCGAGCTATGTTGGCTCAGCGGTGGAGGTTTACAACGGGAGCAGTTACGCGGACATCGGGTTTAACGTATTCGGCGAACTCGATACGGTTGCACTGGCTGACCACTGTGGGTCAAACGATGGGTTCGTGTCGAAGTGGTATTCGCAGACAGGAAGCAACCACGCGACCCAAACGAACACCGCGAACATGCCGAAAATTTATGACGGCACGACGGGCGTGATTACTCGAAACGGAAAGCCTTGTATTGTTTCTTTAGACGGAGGTGTTTATTATGGCCCGATGACAACCTCGCTTTCAATTGCAGAGCCATATACAGTCAGCTTTGTAGGTAGAGATAACAACAATTACGGATTCTTATTAGGAAATAACGAGCAAATAAAGATACAACTGAACGCGGTTCTGTTTCAAAGCGAAGACCTTGACGGCGGCAACAATTTAGTCGGGCAATATCAACACATTTTGGGAGTAGGGAATGGTGTAAATTCATTTGGACAGACCAAGGCAACAGGAGCGCAACCAGCTTCAGTTAGTTTTACAAGTGGTGGAGCAAATTTAAATTTATCCATAATTGGCGGGCGGTTTTCTTACGCCAGCAGCAGTAATAGAGTGGATTATTCAGAGTTGATAGTGTGGGAATCTGACCAAGAAACCGCAGGCAATACCGCAAACATTCAAAGCAACATCAACACCTTCTACAACATCTACTGATGCAAGGATATATCATAGTACTACCTACGCCCACGCAGACAAGCGAAGCACGGGCAAAGCAAATTACCCGCGAGCTGTACAACATCTCTCGACCCGTTCTCATACAGGCAGAGTGGGAAGTCGACTCTGCCGTCTTCGGTATCGTTACGCACCCTGACGGAGTACAGAACGCGTTGCAAGTGGATACCGATTACATCATAAACGTACACCCAGCGGCAACGCTCGAACGCCTTGTAGCGTGCTTCCCTGAGCTTTCGAACGATGAGCGGTACAGCCTTAGCAGTTACGTGCAAGTCAATCAGAAGTTCCCGTTTGGGCATATCGTGCCGAGCGATACAACGATTCGAACGCAGGAATATATGGAGGATAACGGATGGTTCCCTGAAGAAGAAATGCCATGATAAAGTGGTTTAAAGTGCTGTTTCTGATGGGGCTTGCTTTGGCCTCTATACCTGTCGGTTTTTTGTATGCTTTCATTGAATCTTTTGCTTTTGTTTTGTGTTCTTCATTTAGATCTTTATGGGGGGTTGTGTACAATGCCTTTAGAGATTTATCCAAGATCGTATCCATTACGGCTTCTAAGTTTTTGTGCGCAATTCTTATCGTTCAAGGTGGGATTCCTTTTGGAACTCATTCGGTATCGGCAGTTTTAGGTGCTAATCAGAGAGAGGCTACTCTTTCTGATACTGGTATTTGGCTTTCTGATCTATTGGATTCGATAGATAAAAATCACTGTAAAATAGCCTCGGAAAGGGCTGGTATATAAAAAGACATGGCTGTAATCGAAAACGACGTAATAAAAGTAACTGTATCTAATAGTTCTTCTAAGAACGTAATACGGGTTTCGCCTGGTGTTGCTGCTTTGTCTTCTGTATCTATCTCTTTAAACGAATTAAACAACGTTGACACCTCTGGCATCACTAATGGTCAGACTATTGTTTACAATAACGGAAGTTTTGTGGCTGGCGATTCTGGCGCTGTTGAGTCGATCAACGGTGAGTTTCCAGACGCTGAAGGAGACGTTGCTATAGATTTTTCTGTAGATGGTCTTTCTGACGTCACTGCCCCCTCACCTTCAGAGGGCGATATACTAAAATACGAGTCCAACAGGTGGGTAAACGACAGCCTAGGAAAAGCTGACGTAGGTTTAAATAACGTAGACAACACAAGTGACTCGGATAAACCAGTAAGCACAGCGACACAAACGGCATTGGACGCAAAGGCAAACACAAGCGCTGTTCCTGTTTCTTTAAATGATTTAAGCGACGTTAGTATAGTTGGCACCCCTACAAAAAACACAACCCTACTTTACGATGAAACGGCGAATGCCTTTAAATTTCAACCTAGTTTTACAAATCGATTCGAGGACGAGGCTGAAAACAACAAACAAGCTATTGTACCCTTTGTTGAGCGTGTATACACGGTGAAAACGGATGGTGACGGAATCTTTATTGATTCTGAGAGCGACACACCAACGGCAGGTAAGGTCATAAAGAGAAAAATATATCACAAGGTTGGTTTTATCGCAAGCGGCGATCTAATCGGTGATTACACTCTGGTTCACACTTTCGCTGATGACATAGCTTATAGCGCGACAGAGAGCGTTTTTGAAGGGTTCAGGGACGGTGATACTTACGGTACCGCTCCATTTACTTTAATACAGACATGGGAGGAGGTAACAGCCGCACCTAGCTTTACGGGGCTTTTAAACGAGACGTATGGCAGCGGAGCTGAAGCTGCATACTCTACGCGAAGGCTCAACGGGAATGTAACGGACTGCATGGTGATTCGCAGGGCATCGGATTCGACTACAACGACGATTGGGTTCGACGGTTCGGGGAATATCGACGAGGCTGATATTATTTCGTTCTGCACGGGTACGAGTTGCACGGTCTATCAATGGCTTGACCAGTCAGGAAACGGGAACACAGCGACGGCGGCAGCACCTACGAATGAGCCGACGATTTACACGGGTGGCGCGTTGGTGAAGGATAACGGAAAGGTGGCGTTGGACTTTGACGGTTCAAATGACGTGCTAAGTTTTTCCAATTTTTCAATAACATCTGCAACGAATAAAGCGGTATTTATTGTAGGAGCAAACGACGAAACGGGTAGCGTCAGACGTAGACCGTTTAGTATTAAATCAGCTACGGGAACACTTGTAGCAGTTTGGCATGACGACAACAATACAAGCGCATTCAGTGGAAACGGATTTAGTAACAGTGTAACAATTACAGCGTCTAATGCGTCTCAATATTTACTAACGGGGCAGGATTACGCAGGAAATCAAAGCATATTTTTAGACGGAAGCGCAGGAGCGACCAATGCAAACGGTGGAACAAATACAGGCGCAGTATCAGGATATATTGGTGGATATGATGCAACACTTGCGGCACCTAACAATCAAGCATATTTTGGGCGATTGCAGGAAATAATAACTTATTCAATTGACAAATCCAGCGTCCGCACCTCCATCGAAGAAAACATAGGAGACTACTTCACCCAAAACACGCCACTGCTCGACACGTACAGCGGGGCGGCGGCGGCGTACTCTTTGAGGCTTTTGGACTCGACGTATACGGGGCCAGCCATCGAGGTATACGCGGGGACGAATGGCACGGCTGACATCGGCTTCAACGTATTTGGCGAACTCGATACGGTAGCCTTGGCCGCGCATTGCGGGAACCAAGACGGCACGGTGCGAACTTGGTACGATCAATCAGGCAACGGGGTTGACGCCACGCAAACAGTATCGACAGCAAATCAGCCGAAGATTTACGACGGGACGACGGGCGTGGTCACCGAGAACGGAAAACCTGCGGTTGAGTTTGATGGGACGGGGTACTATCTTGAAGCTCCCGACTCAAGCACATTGAGTTTTACAGATGGAGCAGGAACGGACACGTACATTTCTGCTTTTGCTACGTTCAAACTTGACTCAGCGGCAACAAACTCACGGGTTTTGTTTTCAAAAGATGACGGCTCCCCGAATCGTGAATACGCATGGGGTTATTTCGGTTTTCAAAGTGAAGCGAGATTTTTCCTAAAGAACCAAGGAGGTAACGACCAAATCAGCCAAGACGCAACAACACCCACTCAGCTGAATCTTTATCAGGTTGGCGCAATGCTATATGATGCAAGCGAAACAGCGGCGGGCATAACGATGCATATAAACGGAGTCGCTTCTACAATGGGAAACCCAGTCACCGCAACTTACACAGGAATGTCAAATACGACGGCACCGTTTCGAATTGGGGCGCAGGTTGCAAGTAATTTTTTCAGCGGTATAGTTCAAGAAATTATTATGTACGGTTCTGACCAATCCGCCTACCGCACGAACATCGAATCCAACATTGCAACCTTCTACGACATAACAATATGAACGGATAATTCTTGATTCTTAGCTCTTTTTTTATTTGGCTATATTTGCATTATGTCAATTAGAAACCGAGAGATATGCTAGGCTTAGGTAATGCTATAAACAAGGCTAGAAGGCGTACTGTTTTTGTTTCTGTCACTCCAGATGGCCCTGGATTTAATGTCCTCGCCTATGGGTCTGTTGGTGAAGCTGGGTATGTCATATCGTGGTTTCGGTCTAATTCAGATGGAGACTCCGATGAAAACGGAAGCTACATCACATACACTGAGGTTTATCCAAGTCACTACTACTTTGGAGACGACTCTAAGGCTACTCTCTTTGATGCTGCAAATGATATTCCCAATCACGTTGAGGTCGTTCAAGAGGGGGAGGAAGATGCTGCTGAGTACACGGGTTGGAGATCGGCTAGCCCTGGTGAATTTCAAAGTTTTTTAGATCACATTTATGATAACCCTGCTTTCACTGATGACTATCAATCAGCTGATGCTTCAAACCCTTACTTGGTTGCGTCACCGCTTAATTGGAGTCAATATTTAAGCGACCCAAATAGCGGGGTATCTAACAATTCTGGATGGTATTTTGCATTTACCGACGGCGACGAATCTATATATCCTACCGTTGAGCAGATAAACGTGAACAGCCATTATTTCCTGGTTGTTCGACGGTTTACCCCAAGCGAGCAAATTGTTTGGAGCGACCCTACTTCACCTCCTAATATCGATCCAGATCCTGTAGATCCAGAGCCAGCTGATTTCCAGTTTAGGAGTTCTGGTGGTTTAATTCCAGAGGCCTTTGATGAAGACAACGACGTCTCCGTAAACCTTAGCATAAACGGTGATCTTCTAAGCGACTCTGAATTTCCTATGTATATAGCGAATCCAACTTCTGTTATGTCGAGCGGAAGCGACAATGAAGGTAATAGATTTAAACTACAATTTACCCTTAAATTTCCTGTTGATCCTTCAGATCCTAATAACGCTTTTAATCTTCCAGACCCTTGGAATCCATCTAATGAAGAACAGAAAAGAATAAAGGTTAGTATGTTGAACTTAGGGTATGAAGACATTTTGTTTTACCCTCCGAACCCAACTGTTGAATCTGTTTTTAACGAACTTGGCCTAGTTGCTGCATTAGAATTTAATGGTATTTCCGAAGATTACGCAGAAAGAAGATACCCAGACATAGAGGTTCTTTTAAATAAAACGTCTCAGGATGACATACCTACTGGTAGCAGTAAGGTTGCCATTGACGGATTTGTTCTTGATTTGGTTACATCTGAGGCTTTCTTTTCTTACACTGGTTACTTAGACGTAAGAAACTTTAAGGCTAAAAACCTTATCAGCTCTTATGGTGATGATGAAAAAATAGAAGATTTAACCGATATAGGAGTTTTGTCCGCTATGGACGACGCAAAAAGATTTTTTATGCTAAGGGTTGAATCTATAGAATATGGGACAACAACAAGGCCGTATAGTGAGTTGATTGCCCTTCCAATTTCTATGAGGTACATCATGTTCCCTATTTTGCCTAAAGATAATACTATAGCGTTTTTTGAGTACTCTGACTTTGTAGATAGTCTGTGGAGCTCGACAGGTCAGAACCTACCGCCAGAAATTCCTGGTCAAACCGAAGATTACTACGATTAATGGAATCACTTATACTAGAAAAACAGCCTTCAGCTTTAGGCGCATACTCAACTAGAATTCTTCGCAGAAACTATCAGCGTGCGATTATGCGCGTAAGGAGGCGTGCCGACTCTGCTCATGCTGAGGTTAGAGCTGACGCTAACGGGGTGATAAGCCTTGATTCCAGGATCAGCATATCCTCTGGAACTTCTTCGGCTACCAATCTTGGTGAGTTTGTAGCAAACGCTTCGTATACCGACGTAGATTCCCTTGGGTCCCCTTCTATCGCTACGGTTGCTGTTTGGTACGATCAGAGTGGATCAAACAACCACATGACTCAGGTTGTTGCAGATTCTCAACCTAGAATCATTAGTAATACTGGGACTGTTTATCAGGGGGATAATGGTCCTACAGTTTATCTTGACTCTCGCCATATGGACTCTATGGAGCTTGTTGGTGACTTTACTGTTTATCTTTCTTTTCGGCTTTTGTCTCCGTTTGTTGATTTAAAGCTGTTTGATGGGACAAATGAGTTGATTGATATTTCAACCCCAGCTAATGGTATTACACTTTCTCAAATCACAGATAGTGACACTCATTTAAACGGATATAAAAAAGGTGGTTCAACCTCTATTGATTTTGACTCAAGATCAGACAACACCTTAACTGTATCTGGAACCTTTGCCTCTACTGGAATAACTAAAATAGGCGCAGGACAGGGTTCTCTGTCCGACTTCTATATATACCCAAGAGCAAAGAAGGGTAAAAGAAGAAGAGACGTAGAGGTGGTGACAACTAGGGAGAGGCAGGCTCCTCTGTCTTACTCTAACCGAGGTGATATCGACACGACAGCTTTTTTGAATAGGTTTGATGGTGTTGCGAATGCGTTTTCTTTGCGCTCTTTAAATAAAGAGGATTCAAACCCTCTTGTTTCCGTTCGAAGAGAGGTGGACCACAAGGAAGTATTTGTTTTTCCAGACACTTCTGGGTTTGTCTCACTTAGCTCTACTGTTTCAGAGTGCTTTAAAAAAACAACAGGTATAGCTGCTGGACCTCATTTATTGGTACCTCCAAGTAAGGCCACTACCTTAGGTCAGTTCTTAGGTGATTCAGGTTCTTCTGACCCAGATTCTTTAGGTGCTTCAACTACTGGGAGGGTTGTAATGATGTTTGATCAGGCTTCCGCCAACGAAACACTTAGAAGAAGACTTCTTGATTATCACACAGGGTCTGAAGCAGCTTACTCTACTAAGAGGCTCAGTACTTCTTACACAGGTCCTTGTTTCGAGGTCTCTATCTTCTCTTCTACCTCTCCTTATGCTCTTATCTCAACTTCAGACATTGAGTTTGACTCTGCTGGCAGTATATCAAAAACTTTTTCTACTTTTAGATCTCAAGCACTTCAGACTCATGGTGCCTTGACTATTATTAGGGCTTCTAAGATTTATGACCAATCTGGAAACGGAAGGCACTTAGTTCAGTCATCAAGGGATGAGATGCCCGAAATTCTTCTCAATACAGTAAACGGAGAGGTTGGATTTAGCTTTGGCGCATCCGCTGGTAGTTACCGTCAAAGCATGTCTGTTTCCTCTTTGTCTATCCCTACACCATTTAGTTATTCCACAACCTTTTTTCGAGCGCTAGGAAACGTAGACGGATACAAGTACATTGACTTCGGGGGAAATGTGTCAATTCAAAGTGGTGCTACTAAGGAGCTTTATGTTTCTGACGGGGTAAATTCTATAGAACCTTCTGGTTTTATGCCTCAAAAAGTGGTCAATCACATTTATGGTGCTCATGACGGAGCTTCTTCTGAGTTTGGCTATAATGGTGCTGTAACCTCTGGATCTGGCCTAACCAGCTCTATAACATCCATACAGGTGAATGAGTCAGGTCAGTCATCTGACATTGATAGTATGTATTTCCACGAATTAATCGTGTGGGGAGAAAACAAGTCTACAGGTCAAGGACAAAAGGAAGACATAGACTCTTATTCAGATCTTGTTTACAGAACACAAGACTCTAACGCAAAAGCCTTTCCTTCAACAGCACAACCTAAGATATATGACGCTACCAACGGACTAGTTCAGGACGGTGGCTCTGTGTCTTTAGAGGTTGTCCAGGATAACTACTTCTTATTTGACAAGTCTAAGATGGCAGGCAAGCCTAATGTTAGCTCTTTTGTCTCTCTTTCTACTAGTGATTCTAGGGGGTATTTGTACGCTGTTAATGGTGCGTATTATGGTCCGAGATTGAACTCTTCTACGTCTGCATCTTACGTAAATAACTTTGGCACTCCTTCTAGTTTTTTAAACGGAGAAGAAGTCACGACATCAAACACTATACAAGCCTACAATTTAATATCAGACTCTACTAAAAAGATTCTTAGTACCGTTGGGGCTGATTCGTCAGCATGGGAGACAGGTGCTACTGAAAGTGAAATAACCCTACTTAACTATTATCAGGACGGAGGCAGCAACGACACTCTTAGCGGAAAGTTTCAGGAGTTTTTGTTTTTTAATTCTGACGTATCTAACGATAGAGCCGCCATTGAGAATGACATGAGCGCCGCGTTTAATAGTTATTCACTGGCCAGGTCTAAAGGCACTCAGAAGCTACTTAATGAGTATCCTGGTGCTGCCGCTGCATACTCTGTAAGGCAGCTTAACGCTAACTATAGCGGTCCTATTATGAGGGTTGACAATGGGTACACGGAGCTAGATATATATCCACTTCCAAATGGAGACCTTGACACCGAGTCAATTATTCAGCACGCTAAGGCCAACTCCTTTAATCCTAACGCTAAAATTTCGGTGTGGTACGATCAGTCTGGCAATGGTAATGACGCTGCTCAAGCTGTAAATAGCAGCCAACCGACTATATGCAGGAATCTGTCTATTGTTTATGAGAACGGGAAGCCTGCGGTTGAGTTTGATGGCACAGATGACGGATTAAGAACAAGCAACGAAGTGATGACGGGTTCATCAATATGCTTGATTGGAGTTGTAAAGTCAACCACGACAGGAAACATATCAACACGATACTTAGACCAAACTGGCGCAAATGGTGCGGCATTAAGAGGGCGCGGCGAAGTGTCGGGAAATTATTTACTTGATTCATTTTCCTCAATTGGAAACTCTTCAGAGTTTTTACGACCAGCAATTGACTATGGAGGCAGTCAAATTGTACAGACGGCAAACTGGGTAAGCGGGGGAAGCGCAATGCACGTCAATGGAGCGCAAGTGGCTACAAACACGAACACTTTTACAGGCGGCGGGAATACAGGTATTGATATGGGTGTCGGATATGAGGCAAGCGGAAACAGGCAATTTCACCAAGGTACATTGCAAGAAATTCTGATTTACAACGATAACAAATCCACCGACCGCATCGACATTGAATTCAACATAAACAAGTACTTTGATATTTCCCCTCAGGGACCTACTAAGCTTTTGTTAGACAAGCACCCTGGTGCTGCTGCTGCTTACTCACTCAGAAAGCTTAGCACTAAGTACGCAGGACCAGCAATCAAGATAAGAAGAGCCAGTGACAGCCTAGAGGCTGATGTGTACTTTGATAAGAGTGGTAATATATCCCTTGAGTCTATCGTTACTAACGTGCCTGAAACGACTATTGGGAAACCTCAGAGTAATGCTACTTTTAATCTAGGTGTAGCAACCCTCGGTGAGTTTGTAGGGAATATAAGGTACAACTCTGCTGGTGTTACAGACGCGTTTGTTGTTGTATGGTACGATCAGTCATCTAACGGAAACGACGCTCAGCAACTCACTGCAGCTTCTCAACCTAAAGTCGTGAATGCTGGCTTTGTCGTAGCTGAAGGTAAGAAGCCAGCGGTGGAGTTTGATGGGGCAAATGACCTTTTGCAAAATTTAAACATCGGAACAAGTCAAGTTTCAGAAGCCACAATTTATTCAGTATTTCATAAAATATCAGGAGAAGGCGGGGTAGTGAATTGGTCAGGGAGTAACTCTCTCGCCAATACAATAAGGTACACAACAAGCCCAGCAGGCTATCGATTTGGCTGGAGTTCTTCGTCGGTAGGAACAGATACGGGCGCTCAATTATTGTTTACGGGGCAACAAGACGGAGCAAACGGCATTATGAACATCGATGGCACTTCGCAAGGCACGTTCACAGTGGAGACAAACCGATATTGGGATGGGATAATTTATATGGGTAAACCGCCTTGGTTGTCAAGTCCCCAAATGAAAATGTCTGAATTTGTGATGTATTGGAGCGTGAATTCAGCAAGCGAAATAACAGACATCGAAACCAACATAAACAACCACTACTCTATCTTCACCCCTGAGCTAGAGTTAGGATTGATAAACGAGTTTGATGGTGCTGCTGCTGCTTACTCTCTAAGGCTTTTGAACTACTTCTACCAAGGACCTCTAGTAAGGGTCAGAAGGGATTCAGACCACGTAGAGGTAGATGTATACCCAGACGAGAACGGAGTATTCAGCGAAAGGTCATTAGTAAAGAATGCTGTAGAGAGCTCTACAGGGGTCTCTGTTGGCTCTCCTAACGACTCAAAGGCGTTTAGGTTTGGTGAGTTTGCATACGGGGCTAATTGCTTTGTAGTTGAGTGGAAGGATCAATCGTCTAACAGCAATCACGCTACTCAGAATGCAGCTGCTAGTCAGCCGAAGATTTATGATAGTGCGACGGGCGTAGTGACGGAGAACGGGAAGCCTGCGGTAGACAATCAAGGAGGAACACAAGAGCTTCAGTTGACTTCATCCCTTACGGGAATGGAAACAATTATTGCGGTAGCCAAACAGGACAACGGAGCAACAAACGGTTATTTGATTGGCGCGAGTGCAGACTATTCACTACGGTCTCAAGGTGGTTGGCGACCCATCACGGGCAGCCCTGCTGCAAACGTTAATGATTTTTATTTTAATGGAAGTATTTACATTGATGGCGTTTCAGTGACTTCTAATCTGACGACTTCAAATCAAATTCTTATTGCCGCAAATAGCGCAACGGGTGGTTATAACTACGCTCTTGAATTTATAGGAGGCACTTATCCAAGTAGGCATTGGGACGGACCAATTCAGGAACTAATTATTTTTAGCAGCGAACAAAGCACTTCAAACCGCACAGGAATAGAAACCAACATCAACACGTTCTATAACATATTTTAAAACATAAACAATGAATTACATTATCATTGAACCAGAAGCTGATATGACATCAGCAGATAGAGCAGTAGCTATTACAGAGGAGCTTTTCAGAGTATCTAGACCAGACTCCGCTCGTCACCCCAAAGATGTGTCTCGATACGTATTCGGATGGATGGACCACCCAGAAAGCGGAGAACGCGCATTGTCTGTAGACTTAGACTATAATATCTATGTCCACCCAGATAACAACTTAGACACGCTAATCTCTCTTTTCCCTGAAGTGCCAGAAGAAGAAAGAGCACAGCTCTCTCAGTTTATCTCTAGCTCAGACAACTTCCGCTTTGGAGACATCATCCCTTCTACAGCTACTGTAAGAGATCAGCAGCACATGCAGGATAACGGTTGGTTCCCAGAGGAAGTAGCCGAATAATATAAAAAATATTATTTTATTATCTTTGTTTTATGCCTAGCGTAAAGAAAAAGAAAAACGTAAGCCTCAAGATGGGTAAGCATAAGTCTCGTTCTGGCGGACTTACTGCTGAAGGTGTGAGAAAGTACAACAGAGAAACAGGTAGCAACCTAAAGACTGCTGTAACTACTCCCCCGTCAAAGCTTAAGAAAGGAAGTAAAGCAGCGGGTAGAAGAAAGTCTTTCTGCGCTAGAATGTCTGGCGTAAAAGGACCAATGAAGAAGCCTAATGGTAAACCAACCAGAAAGGCTCTTGCGTTACGGAAGTGGAACTGTTGATTAAGATATTAATATGTTAGAAGGTATTTCTCATTTTGAATTCCTGCTTGTTGCAGGGTCTTTAGTGGGTGGATGGGTGAAGTTTCACTCTGACTATAGTAAGCTTTCGGCAAGGGTTGCCGCACTAGAGGCAGATAATGGGGAATTCCGAGAGGATGTAAAACAGCTTCTGAAAGATATTCAGGAGATCAAGCTCTTGCTTGCAAAGAACCAAATGCAATGAATGCTGTCAAGTACAACAAGGGCGGTAAGCTTAAAGTGAGTTCGGCTACAAAAGCTGTTCCTGCTCCTTCTGGTTTTCACTGGATGGAGGAGGGGGGTAGATACTTCCTTATGAAAGGAGACTACAAGCCTCACCCTGGTGCCGTAAAGGAGGCCAAGTTTAAGATCGTAAACCATTCATGAAGGCGAAGAAAAAATGCAACTGCGGTTGTAAGAAATATAACAAAGGGGGTAGTGTAAAAGACGCCTGCTATAGCAAAGTGAAGTCACGATACAGTGTATGGCCTTCTGCTTATGCGTCTGGTGCTTTGGCTAAGTGTAGAAAAGTGGGTGTTAAAAACTGGGGGAACAATGGCGGTAAGAAAAACTAAAGCAGGTCTTAACCTAAAGCGCTGGTTTAAAGAGGATTGGAGGACTTTATCTGGAGATAAGGATTACTCAAAAGGTGATCGCTCATTCAGACCAACCAAGAGAATCTCTAAGGATACACCAGCAACAGCCTCTGAGTTAACTCCAGCAGATAAAGCTAGGGGAAGGAAGGAGAAGAGGGAGAAGGGTAGAGTAAGCCGCTGGAAGAAGAGCTCTAAATAACAGATATCAAATAAGTTATATATTTGCACTTAAAGTAAAGAATTATGTCAAAACTTATAAGACAGGGGGAGGCAAATCTCGTTTCATTTGGTCAGTCAGGCGGAGCAGCTACAACTGTAGATACAGCCGTTGCCATTCCTTCTGGAAAGGTTATTGTTGCTATTCAGTCACTAAGCGATACCACAGCTTTTAGCACAATGACTTCAGAGGGTGGTGAATACCCTGAGCTTGGCGCTAGCGTAGTCTTGCCTACTGGCGTAACCTTGTTCGGAAGATGGACAGCACTAACGGCGAGCGCTGGAGAGGCTGTTGTTTACTTCTCTTGATAATAAAACAAACTTAATTTAATGGAAAACGAAAACACACAACCCGTAGAAGGGATGGAGCAAGAGGCTCCCGTTTCTACACCAGAAGAGTCTACATCATCATTTAGCTTCGTAAGCGATGAAGAGGTAGCCCAAATGAATCAACCGCAAGAACAGCCTACACAGGAAGCTGCTCCAGAGGTTGAGCAACAACAAGAAACTTTTTCTGAACCAACGGAGGCGCAACCAGAGGTTCAGCAAGAATATGCACCAGAAGAAGTCGAGACGGCTGTGTTCGAATTCCTTAGCGAAAGGCTTGGGAGGAACGTAACCTCTATCGACGACCTACAGGCGCAGCAGCAGGAGCAAAGAGAGATTGACGAGCGTATTTCTGTGATTGCGGATTTTGTCGAAAAGACTGGCCGCGATCCACAAGATTGGTTTATCTATCAGTCAATGAACCCATCCGAAATGGATGACATGACTGCTATTCAGGTCCAGATGGCATCTGATTACCCAAACCTATCGCAAGAAGAAATCGGTATGTTGGTCTCTAGCAAGTATAAGCTCGATCCAGATCTTAACTCAGAAGACGAGGTGAAGCTTTCGCAACTGCAAATGAAGATAGACGCATCTAATGCGCGTAAGGGAATTGATGAAATGCGATTGCAGTATCAAGCCCCAGAACGCCAAGCAGAAGCAGAGTCTACTTCTATGATTGATGATAAATGGGTTTCAAACATGCGTAGTGAGCTGGATGCTATGGAAGGGATTGAATTCAATCTTGGAAATGACAAGACGTTTACTTTCGGTATGGATGAGAACTACAAGAATCAGCTGGCTGAGAAAAACACTCGCCTTGACGAGTTTTTCGATCCTTATGTGCGAGAGGACGGGAGCTGGGATTACGACACTCTGAATATGCACAGAGCTGTGATTGACAACGTAGAGAGCATTGTCCAGTCTGTTTACAGACAGGGTATGTCCGACGGTCAGCGCGGCATTGTGAATAAAGCAGCGAACGTATCTCCTACGTCTCCAAATCAAGGACAAGCACCTAATGGACCTGACCCACTGACTCAGCAACTAAAAGAAGCGCTGGGGGTGAATAAGGGAGGGTTCGGATTTATCTAATTTTTAAAAAACAAATATTATGGCTATTACTACTACAGGTACAGACCTGAACCCCAATGATGCCAGCGTAGGCAACACTGGCGGATTAAAAGTGTCGCCAGACACTTACACAACTCTGGCTGATCTTATTGAACCAAACAAGCCAGATGTACAGGACTTGTACGTATCTACTTATGGTGATCAAGGGATTACTGGATTTTTGGAGTTGACTGGGGCTAAAAAGAATGCTGGAACGGCAGATAGAGTTGACTGGTACGAAGAAGGTAGACTTCACAAGACTGTAGACTACACTAACGTGACTGCTGCGGTTGCGGGTACAAGTCACGGAGAAATCGTCTGCACGAACTCTCAAGCTAGAGTGAATGACGTTTTACTTCTTAAAACTGGTCAGAGAATTGTACTTACAGGTAAAGTAAGCACTACTGGTTTTGAGTGTATGACAATGGACGGAAGTGCTTTGGTACCTGGTGCGGTAACAGATAAGGCTGCAATCATTGGAAACGTTTACGGTCAAGGAACAGACCAGCCTTCTGAGTTTTATCAGACTGGTTTAAAGAAGAGAAGCAATCCATACATCATCACTAAGGAGATGTACGAAGTTGCTGGATCTCAGGCCACTAACATCGGATGGTTGAACGTGAACGGACAGTACATGTGGTACTTGAAGAACGAGATGGATGCTCGTAAGCGATTTATGAATCAGCGTGAAATGATGTTGTTGTACTCTCAGGTTGGTCCAGAAGGATCTCCTGCTTTGATCAACTTGGACACCGAAGGAGCAAACGACGCTACTGTAGCTAACGCTCAAGGAAGTGTAGGTTCTGAAGGTTACTTCGCTGCTGTTGAAGAGCGAGGAATTACTGCTGCTGTTTCTGGTGGCGCTCAAGGTTCATTCGCATCTATGAGTGACATCGACACAATCATTCTTGAGCTTGATAAAGAAGGAGCTCCTGCTGAGTACGCTATGTACGTAAACAGAGCAACATCTTTGGATCTCGACGACATGCTTGCTAACGGTATCGCTACACAGGTGACTGCTGGTTTGGCTGGTCAGTTCGGTGCGTTTAACAACGACGCTGACATGGCTGTAAAGCTTGGCTTTAAGTCATTTACTCGTGGTGGGTACACTTTCCACAAGCACGACTGGAAGCTGTTGAATGACCCTACATTGGGTGGTTTGAACAACATCCACAAGGGTGCGATGATTCCTTTGTCTCAAGTTGCTGACGCTAAGTCTGGTGTTAAGGCACCAGCTTTGCAGATGAACTACAAGGCTGCTGGAAGCTACTCTCGTGAGATGGAGCACTGGGTAACTGGTGGTGGTGTTCTCGGACACACCAACGCTGCAAACGGTAAGGATACTGCTATCTTCAACTACCGTTCTGAGTGTAACCTCGTTACTCGCGCTGCTAACCAGCACGTTGTATTGAAGTAATTAATCTGAAGTAACGGAGGGGAGGCTTCGGTTTCCCCTCCCGATCTTCATAAGATATTTATCATGCAAAAACACGTATTCCCTTTGTTCCTTGACGGGGACATTCAAGCGGTTGCCGCTGCGGGCTCATGGAATGGACTCACGAGCAGAATTGATATGAATGGAGCTTTCACTCTTTCGGTCCCTTCTGATGTGGTTGTAGATCCTGGAACCATTGTTTCGCTTAAAAACGACACTGGCGGACCTTTGAATCTCACTCTTTCTCCAGATCCTTTTGGCGACGCCGATACTGATGTAGAGTCACTTGCAGACAAAACTATATTTACTGTGATGTACGTAAGCGACGCAATTGGTTGGATTCCATTTGGAACTGCCACCCTAACATAAACACAATAGGTAACTGAGCGGGGAGAATGGCTCCCTACTCTTTTACTATCTTTACAAAAAAACTATGAGAAAGCATATTATACCATTTTACTTAGAAGCACCGACTCAGGAAATCTTGACCGAAGGTGATGACCTGAACTGGAACGGCGTAACAAGCAGGATTATTCTTCCAGCTTTTACATCCAACGCAACGGTTAACATTGATGCTGTTGCAGCTCAGGGTAAAATCATGCCAGGCACTATCTTGGTTTTAGATCAGAGCGGGGCGGTAACGGCAGGAGTAACAGTCACCATAGCTTATAATGATTCTACAGTGATTGCGTTTGACGCGACATCAGAGTCTGCTACTCTTCTTTTCTTTGACGACAGAGATAGTCAAGACGACGCTGGATGGGAGGTAATCGCAAAAGACGCCTCTGTGGGGGATCTTTCAGCTATTGACCTTGACATGTCTGGAAGTCTAACGATAGACACCGACCTATTTGAGGTTGATTCAGCAAGCCGAAGCATTGGATTTTTTGGAGAGACAGCGATCGAGCAGCCAGCTGATGCAGCACAAGCAGCCGTTGATTTAACCGCTATTTCAGATTTTCCCGCAGATAGCGCCGCCTCTGTTACTGACGCAACTGACTTAGAAGCTGTGGCAGACGCTGTAAGATCTTTGACAACCCTTACAAATAGGTTGAGAGCCGACTTGGTTTCTTTGGGGTTGATTAAAGGTCAAGCTTAAGACTTATTTAGAACTTTAATTTAATTTTATTATGAATCAAACAACTAAGCGCCCACCAGGGCGACCAAAAAAAGCTGCACCCGCAGCCGCTGTAGCAGAAGCTCCAGTAAAACAACAGCCTAAGAAGAAGGCTATTCGACGTCAAGAGAAGGTATCCGCCACCCAGGAGTACAAAGCCAACGGGAGCGGTGCTGTAATGATGCTTATGCAGAGCGGCATCACCGTGTACGACGAAGAGACAGGCATGGTGCGAGAGATTCGCTATTGCGAGAATGAAAACTCTATCTGGAAAGATGAACAAGCTGATCGGTCTGTAAAGACCCCAGTCATCTTCCGTATGGGTAGACTATTCGTAAACGAACGACAGCCTAACCTCAAGAACTTCCTTGAGATCCATCCTGAAAACAAAGAGAACGGAGGCAGCCTATTCGAGCTAGTAGACAACCTAAAGAAGGTGGAGGTAGATATCGACAACGAGTTCCTCGTAAACGATGCTATTACTATGCTCCGAACTAAAGAGCTTGATGAGCTGCTAGCTGTAGCCCTGGCGTATGGGATGGACATTGACCGCCCTACATCTGAGGTGAAGCACGACCTACTCCTCAAGGCTAAGAAGTCACCGAAGGTATTCATCGAGTCATTCGATAACCCAGTCGTGGCTATGAAGTCTAAGATTAGACAAGCAATTTCTTACCAAATCATTAAAGCAGACAACGATGGAGTTAAGTGGTTTGACACTAACAAGCATATTGTATCCGTGCCTGCTGGACAGGATCCTGTTGACGTTTTTGTTCGTTATTGCATGACCGAGGCTGCTGCCCCCGTCGTAGCCGAGATCGAGCGACAACTGGACTAAACGTAGTTATATATGGACAGGAAGGGCTCCCAAAAGGGGGCCTTTTCTTTTTTGTATATTTGTGTCATGGCATACGGAGCTGACATATCGGTAGTGTACAACACCCTAAAGGATCTTGCGAACAAGGACCAGCAGGGATTTATCTCGCCAACCGAGTTCAATCGGTTTGCCAACATTGCCCAACTCAATATATTCAACGGACTCTTTGATGAACTCAAGGATGCCAAAAGGCTGTCTCGATCAGGGGGTAACCCTATGAGGGATAAGTCACGCATCAAGCGAATCGAAGAAGACTTGGCTTATTTCTCTAAGAAGATCACGCAACCCAAGGCTAGCGGTAAGTTTGCAAAACCTGACGATTTAGCCAGGATTATAGGTGTTACTACGGCTGGAAGCATTATGCTTGATCAATCAACTAAGAAGCCTATTGAGCTTTGCTATGACGAGGAGAAGATTGAGCGCATCCTGGTAAGCAACCTAAGCGCACCTACAGCTGAGTTCCCTGTAGCCTTGGTTTCTGAATTCCTTCATGTGTTCCCCACTACGGTAAACAAGATTGAGATCAGATACTATAAGTACCCAGAGAGCACTATATCTGGGGTTAGGGAACCCAACCTCCCTACTTATTCTCTTACGGGAACATCTAGAGACTTTGAGCTTCCAGAGCACTACACTTCTGATTTAGTTTATGAGATTGGAAAGATGATTGGTCTTAACCTTAGGGATACGGATATCGTTAACTACACTAGTCAGGAGATGCAGACTAGGAAACAAGCAGAAACATACTAATGGCTAGGAATACAGTACCCTTAAAGCAAATCATAAATGATTTTGTTATAACCCTAGCGGATGATGATTACGCGGGCAGTGCTTCTGACACGCAGATCAGGACTCATGCTTTGCGAGGCATTCGTGAGATGGGCTTTGATATGTCTAAAAAGATTCGCTCTTTAGTATTAGCTATCAATAGCGCAAACAATACTGTAGAGCTTCCAGATGACTTCGTGGATTGGAGCAAGGTAGGTGTGGTTGGTTCAGACAACCTGGTCTATGTACTTGGAGAGAACAAGAACCTAAACTACTCTCAAGTCTATGACAACGGGTCTGGAGTGAAGGCAAGTACTTCCGCTGATGCATATGATAGTGATGGAGACGGAGTGTACGACAGAATAGACGCTAAGACAGCTACGACTGGTGGTGACACCTCTACTAGCTTTAACTCAACAGTATTCAGAGACTACTACTACGGTAACCAGAACGCTATCTACGGAGCTGGAGGGGGTAGATACAGAGGTGAGTTTAGAGTAAATCTAGACCAGAACAGAATTGAGATTAGCCCTATCTCCAATGTGTCGGAGGTGGTGATTGAGTATGTAGCTGACGAGGGACGCTCTCAGAACCCCTCAGTTCACATATATCTAGAGGAGGCACTAAGAGCATACATTTACTACAAGATCGTTGAACGTAAGGCCTCTGTGCCAGCCAACGAGAAGGCTAGGGCTCGTCAGGAGTACTACAACGAGCGTAGAAAGGCTAATGGGCGTATCAAGTCCTTCACGAAAGAGGAGGCTCTGAAGACGATTAGAAAGAATTACAAACAGTCACCTAAGTTCTAATGGCGATTGATAAAATGATACCACGCTTCCTCGTCAGTGATGAGGACGAGCGTTTGCTGAAAGAGGGTGCCATGACGGATGCCCTCAACGTCACTATATCTGAGGATGGGGATGGTAG
>Ga0206131_10000814_pt1 | contig 42053 bp, 40 predicted proteins | sample Helgoland_Spring_FD_148636 | JGI IMG/M metagenome (GOLD analysis project Ga0206131, IMG submission 148636) | Pelagic subsurface seawater microbial communities from Kabeltonne, Helgoland, North Sea - Helgoland_Spring_Bloom_20160517_1 | ecosystem: Environmental > Aquatic > Marine > Epipelagic ... | reverse complement strand
TTTATTACGGCCATATTGACCTAATAACTGAAGAGCGATGAGATTAAAATTATTTTGTGATATAAAAGGGATAAGATAGGATTTATCATAGGATACTTTACCACCAAAATAAGTGTAGCAAGTAATGCCGTTGTCAAATACTTGTCTTATTGCTTGTCCTGGAGAATAATCTCCAGGCCATTCAACAACCTCTTGAAAAATTTCTTTACCCGAATCAATTAATTTTTCAATATTAAAAGGCTTCATTTTATTTAAATAATGTTCAAGAACGTAGCCAATTTTTTCCCCGTATTTAACTTTTATAAATGGACTTCTGAACACGATTAAAGGATCGCGTAAAACAGTATCACTAAAACAAATAAAGTCTTCTGAATAAGTTTCGATTAGCTCAATAATTAACAATTGATCTCCCTGAGGTACAATGGATAGAATTGTTGATTCAATGTTAGGCTTTGAATATAATTTGACCCCATCATATTTCCATGCATAAACCTTTTGATTTTCTAAATAGTTGTGATGATAACATTCCATTTCATACTGAGCAAATAATGAAAAATTACTAATGAGAAGCAATGGTATAAGCAAAATCCCTTTCATATTTTGTTTTTTTTAAATGAATGCAATAGCCATACCAAAGTAGTTATAATTCAAACTCGTTACAAATGACGATAAACAAAGGCGTTAATATTCATACCTGCTCCAACAGACGCAAATAGTAAAACATCACCTGATTCAATATGATGCCCCTCTAACTTTCCTTTTACAATCAAATCAAAAAGTGTAGGTACGGTTGCTACAGAGCTATTGCCTAATTTATGGATACTCATGGGCATAATACCTTCCGGTGCTTTGATACCATATTGTCTATAAAATCTATGAATGATGGCTTCATCCATTTTTTCATTGGCCTGATGAATCAATATTTTTGTAACATCTTGAATAGCAATATCACTTTTATCTAAGGCCACCTTCATTGCTTTGGGCACATTATTAAGTGCAAACTCGTATATTTTACGACCATGCATTTTGATGTAATTAGTGTTGGTGTTTTTTTCAGGATGGTAGGACGGACCGTAGAACAAGTAGTGTGCTTCTTCAATAGTGTGGCTTTGTGCAGCAGTACTTAGTATCCCAGAAGTTTTATCAGGAGACTTCTCAAGAATACATGCCGCAGCGCCATCAGAATAAATCATAGAGTCTCGATCATTTGGGTCCACAACTCTAGACAATGTTTCAGAACCAATCACCAATATTTTCTGAGCTAAACCTGACTTAATAAAAGCGTCGGCGTGAATTACTGCCTGAACCCATCCAGGGCATCCAAAAATCAAATCATAAGCAACACAATTCGGATTACTTATTTTTAAATTATGTTTCACCCTAGACGCAATACTTGGAAGAAAGTCACATTGATTTGAAGTGGCACTGACATCACCGAAGTTTTGAGCAAGAATAATATAATCTATAGTTTCAGGATCTACACAGGCATTCTTAATGGCAATTTTTGCAGCTTCAGTTGCGATATCGCTATTCTGAAGTTCATTTCCAATGTAACGGCGCTCTGAAATCCCCGTAATAGCTTTGAATTTTTCTATGATTACATCATTGCCGTAGGGCAGAGGTCTTTTGTTCTCATCATAAAAACTAGCGTTAATAAAGTCAGCATTGGTTTTAGTTATTTTTGGAATATAGCTACCTGAACCCGAAATTATGTTATGCATGAAGTGTAGGGTATTTATTTTTAATATATAATTAGTGTCATTTTAACACTAAGGTATTAAAAATATGAAGAGATAGTTAAAGTTAAACTTTAATTTTTATTTCCAATCACCGATTTTAGATAAGCTGAGGACATATATCTTCTCATCATCCTCTAGAAGGTAATCACGCTTAACAAATTGAACAATAATTTTGTCAGCAGAAACTCCAAGACTACCATTAACAGCTTCAAAAACTGTTATTTTATAAGTGTCATTACTCAGAGAGTCATTTATAGTATATGACAGGGCTTCTTCATTTCCACCAGGATATGCGATATTGGAATTCATGCAGCCCCTAAGACTTGTCCGGTCAAGATATATGACTGCCTGCGAATTGTCTCCATTTAGCTCTGTTTTTAGTTGTGCAATACAGCCTGTCGGAACTTGCTTACCATTCACATAAAACTGACCTTGTTCAATAGAGTAGTTTAGTGTAATAGACTGAAAAATATCTTTTTTCATTAATATGTCTAACTCTTTTTCGTTAAAACTAAGTTCATTTCTAATTAGATTGAACTCATCTATAACAGCTGCCTCATCCATAGGGAAGCCATCATTATAAAGGATATAATTTTTCATAGTCGATTTAATCGATTCAAGTTCATCTACAAATAGATCATGATTATCCGTAAACTTGTTTATTCTCCTTAATAGCGCATATTGCTCGCCGCTTCCGAGTCTGTTTGAACCTGGACATGCACAACATTCAATCATTTGAAAGCTCGGCGATTCATCCTCTAAAACTCCCCAGGTATCTGTAATAATCTTCAAGGCTATATCATCATGAAGTCCTGGCGTGTATGACGCAACGTCAAGAATAGGTCCATAATGCGGTCTAACATAAAACATGGTGCATTCCCCTGCACATGTAAAATCAAACCCCGGTAAATTGAATGAGCCAAGAACTTGAATGGCATCGTTCATGTCATTTTCGTATGACACGAAATCATCTTCTTCATTTAGTTCAATACCATAAGTAAGTGACTCGCAAAGATCTCGAAGTTCGTAGAAGAGCGCTTCAGTTTCAAATGGATTTGATGCCTCATTCAAATCTTTATAGAAATTTTGAAGTCTTTTTTTAAGTATGCTATCTCCCAAATAATAATCATCAATCCATTCTAGATTGACATCTTGGATTCTCATAGTTTCCTGAGCATTAAAAGGAGCGGCAATCAAGATTGACAATAGGAAAGATAATATATATTTCATACAACTTAATTTATATGTTTTCAATTACTGTAAACAATAGTCATTCCAAAAATAGTTAAACGTAACTTAACTCAATAAACTTTTGTATTCCGAAATGATTCCAGATTAAAACTTGTGATGAAGACTTACTTGAAGTTGGTTCTTACCTTGGCTATTTGTTGTTTGATTCATAACGCCTATTTGAACTCTAATGCCATTTTTAATCACATAACCAATTGCTGCATAAGCTCTATTTCTGTCAAATAATTCAACGGTGCTGGCGTTTCCAATCTCTTTCTGTCCATTAATGAATATTTCATTATATAGTGCGAGGTATAGGGCCTTCTTTTCTAAGGTCTTTTTATTTAGGGGGACATTAATGAATAGGTTATATCGATAACGAGAACGAAGGTTTTGATTTTCAACAAATCTTTGCTCGTAACGAAAACGATGATTGGTATAGATTCGACTTCCAAACTTCACGGGATATAGTGCTTCCTGATATATTCGGTGTTCTCCAGAAGTTGCATCACTCGAACCAATAGTTCCAGAAGTAATATTCCCATAACCCAAAGTGAATTTGATTTGGGTGTTCTTTGGCTTGAAAGTTATTCCGCTTCGGATTAGTAGTTGCTCTAAGTCTCCACCAAAATTCCAATTTCGATATTGAAGATCTCCTTGCACTCCCCATTGACTGTCCTTAAAAGTTGTATTGTAGAAATACATATACCAAGCCCCAAGTTGATCAACAGATTCTTGAGCTTTCATTGTTTTAGTACAAATGAATGTTAATAGAATCAGGATGTAATTAAAGTTTTTTTTCATGGCTATTTATTTGTTTTTTAACAACATTGAAAACATTGGTAATGTTTCGTCAATTAAATTGCCTTTAAAAATAATTTTACCGCATACTATTCCAAAGACTTCTGACCTGAATTGAATTGATGATTGCATCGATATCCGTTAATGGGTCTAGCTGAATAGAAACTGTTTTTTTACCATTGATAGGCATATCAAAAAAGTTATCCGAAAAATTTTGATTGCCATCGCAGGTCACGTGCACTCCTTTTGCAAAATAGTCGCTTTTAACCGTGAGATAGAGAACATTACTTTTATCATATTCCGTCTCAAAACTAAGGTTAGGACGAGGGAGGACAAGTTCCTTAAAGGGCTTAAAATAGATATTTTTTGAGGCACGAATTCCGTTCTCATCTCTTAATGCTAATTTAAGATAGGTGTACAGTTGGTTTTTAGCTTTAGGAAGACCATCCTTCGGAATGGTTAAAACTACTTTAGATTCATTTGGTGCGAGGTTTACCTTTTGAGTCCAGTTTAGGATTTCCTCAATGCCTTTAAACTCTGAAAGCGTGATATTCAATGCTCCCTGAAAAGAGGTGGTCAAATCAGAAACTACACTTATTTGCAGATTGTCATCAACAAATTCATAGCTTACGATTACTGGAGCAAAGCTTTCTTTCACTTTGTAGTGCAGTGCTTTCCATTTCCCATAATAATCAATACTTGACCAAGAGGCTCCAGGCCAACAATCATTCAGCTGCCAATACAAAGACCCCATACACCTCTCTTTGTTTCTTCTATGGGCTTCAATTCCCATCTGAATACCTTCCGCCTGTAAAAGCTGACTCATGTACAATTGCGCTTCAAAATCAATAGGGATTCTGTAGTTGCGTTTCAAGTATTCTTCGATGGTTGAATTCCCAATACTTGAGCGCTGATGTGCTTTCATTACCTCTGAATAGATACTTTTGTCCTGGTTCTCGGCATATTTTTTAAAGCTTGCGTATTCCGGAAATGATTGGAAACCATATTCACTCATAAAGCTTGAAATTTTTGTATTGAAATTTTGAAAAGGTTCTTTTCCCCACCAAACACCCCAATAATGGGTATCACCGTGGCTATATTCTTCGGGGAGGCCCTCGGAGGCACTTGGAGAGGAGGCCCAATAATCTACTTCTTTATGGTATTGACGTACTATTGAAGGTAGTATTTTATGAAATAAGGTGTCGTAGCTATGCCATATTTGCTGAGCGACTTTAGGAGACTGTTCTTTGTTTGCAGTTTGTTCCCACCCCCATCTTTTCCACGCCGCGAGGACCTCATTGTTTCCGCACCACAAAGCGATTGAGGGATGCTGACTTAGTCGCTTAACATTGTCAATGGCCTCTTTTTTTACATTCTCTAAAAAACCATCATCTCCAGGATACATAGCACATGCGAACATGAAGTCTTGCCAAACCATTAAACCTAGAGAGTCACAAAGCTCGTAAAAACGATCGTCTTCATATACTCCGCCGCCCCATACTCGAATCATATTCATATTTGCATCTTTAGCGGCTTGAAGAATACGTTGGTAATCACTATTGCTTACTCTGGGTAAAAAAACATCTTGAGGAATGTAATTAACTCCTTTTGCAAATGTGGGTGTACCATTTACCTCAAAATAGAAATTGGGTTGACGTAATGCGCTATCTGAGATGAGTGCAATATTTCGAATACCAAAATTCTTAGAAACAGTGCTCACTATTTCTTTACGTTTTAAATCTGCTTTAATATTATAAAGGTGTTGTTTACCGAGACCATTTGGCCACCACAGTTCAGGCTTGTCTATTTTAATCGGAATGCTGTATTGTTGTTTTCCTTTTTGAATTCGAAGCTTAGAACTGCTAATTATCGTATCGTCAAGCTTCAATTCAAGCAGTGTATTAATGTTATCAAAACTAGATTCTATTTCAATTTGCGCCATTATAGTTGCCACATCTCCATTTAGACTCGTATTTATTATAAAATCACATATTCTAAAATCATCCCATGAGCGCATTGTGATGGGTCTCCATATTCCAGAGGTCACCAATCTCGGACCCCAATCCCAACCATAATGATAAGCAGCCTTTCTTGTATGAACATTGATGCGTTTTCCTCCCGGAACTTCGCCTGTTTCAGCTTGATCATTTGCCGAGACAGGGAGGACATAATCAAGAGTATCGTACAATTCTAAACCTTTTTTTATTGGGGACTCAAGAACAATTCGCAAAACATTTGCTCCCTTTAATAAGTATTCTTTTACATTAACAATATAAGTTCGGTGCATATTATTACTCTTCAATATTATGCTATCATTAAGGTAAACATTGGCATATGTATCCAGACCCTTAAAATTTAATTCGTGATTCTGTCTATTAAATTCTTGATTATTAAGATTAAAGGTCGTTTGATAAATCCAATCTTTTTTATCGACCCATTGTATCTTTCGCTCATTTAGTCGGTAGTAAGGGTCTTCGATGATACCATTGGCCATTAAATCTGTGTGTATAGTACCAGGAACCGATGCTTTCAGCCAAACACTATCATTTGATGCTTTAAAGGACCAATTATCAATCAACGATCTTGTAATCGTATTGCCCTGAGCATTAATAGGAAATGTAAATATTAAAAAAAACAAAAGATGAATAATACGGCGCATACCTTAAATATAAACAAGCTTGGTAAAAAGAGAACTAGAAATTACACATGTATCTCACTTTAACAATATCTTCCGTGGCAGTGTATGTTTTGACCAACCGGAACCCAAAGCGCTCATATAACTTTCTCGCAGGAGCGTTATCTCTACCGGTTTCAACGGTAAACTGATTGCTTTCATATTGATTCAACACAAAACGAATGAGTTTGCTTGCAATACCCAATCTAAAATATTTTGGATCTACAACAAGGCTTTGAATATGCATGGATAATTGCTCTCGTTTCATTTCAATAACTGCTACAATATTGTTATGTTCATAAAATCCAAAAAAATCATTTTTGGAGTTTTTATAAGATATTATAGTTCTTGAAAGTGGGGGGAATTTTTTAGCACCCAAAAGTTGTGCTTCTATTTTATAAGAAACCTGAAATACGCGACTTATTTCTTCTGCCTCTGATTTTTTACTATGTTCTATTTTTTGAATCATAGTTCATTCACTTTATCTTCTACCTCTTCTAAAGCCAGGGTTTTGAGCACCTCTTTTTTTATTCCTATTTGCAAAGAATTCTTGTTTCTTCCTTTGTTTTTCTTTTTCAAATTGTTTCTTCTCAGCAGCAGTCATTGGTTTATCCGTCTGTGGAAAAGGATGGTCGTCAATAATAGAAATGCTTTGTTTTGTTAATTTTTCAATATCTCGGATATAGGCGAGCTCTTCTGCATCACAAATGGATATGGAAACACCATCTTCGCCAGCTCGTCCGCATCGTCCAATTCGATGAACGTAGGTTTCAGATTCGTTTGGAATATCATAATTAATCACATGTTGAAGTTTATCAATGTCGATTCCTCTTGCTGCAATATCGGTTGCCACAAGAACATTCACTTTACCTTGCTTAAACTCTTTTAGTGCTCGCTGTCTTTGATTTTGGGACTTATCACCATGAATAGCAGCACTATTTATATCTTTCTTTTTGAGATTTCTAACAATACGATCTGAGCCATGTTTTGTCCGAGAAAAAACTAAAACTTGCTCAATCTTCGGATCTTTAAGAATATGCAGAAGTAGCGCTGGTTTATTGGACTTATTTGTTTTATATAAGAATTGCTGAATGGTTTCTGCCGTTGACGAAACTGGGTTGACTGCTATTTTTTGAGGATTTTTTAGAATTTGCCTTGACAACTCAACGATGTTTTTTGGCATGGTGGCCGAAAAGAACAAAGATTGTCGTTGTTTTGGAAGTTTAGCAATAATCTTTTTAATGTCATGAATAAAACCCATGTCTAGCATTCGGTCGGCCTCGTCTAGTACGAAATATTGAATATCGTTAAGTGAAATAAAACCTTGATTCATAAGGTCTAACAGGCGTCCAGGTGTCGCCACAAGAACATCAACACCTCTATGCATAGCATTCACTTGGGCGCCTTGTTTCACACCTCCAAATATAACTGTGTTTTTGATTTGTGTGTACTTAGCATATGCCGTAAAACTTTCTCCAATCTGAATAGCTAGCTCTCTTGTTGGAGTAACAATTAATGATTTTACCCGCCTTCTGCCACTCGTAATTTTATTATCCTTTGCTAAATGCTGTATAATAGGTATGGCAAACGCAGCCGTCTTTCCTGTGCCTGTTTGTGCACTACCCAAAACATCTTGGTTGTTGAGTATGAGTGGTATTGCTTTTTCTTGTATTGAGGTAGGGTGGGTGTAATTTTGGTCTTCCAAAGCTTTAATTATGGAAGGGATTAATTTTAGGTTTTCAAATTTCATAAGAATCGTTCCATCAAGAACGTAATGTTTAATGTGATGTAAATGTAAGGATATTAAAAAAAACGTTCACGCTCTTTTATTACATTACTTTTAGAGGCTCGTAAAGGTTCCGACATTTGTCGTAAAAAGAACTTAATAAGCCCTCTAAACGGTATGGTCAAGTATTTTCGAACAATTGGAACTGCATCTCTATTCAGGCGATAATAATCAGAAAGTGTATGTCTTCTGTATTGCAAAATATCCTCAAGATCATCACTGTCCATCATAAAACCGCAATGAAAGTTTTTTTCAGCAAAAGTCTTTTCCGGGAAGTTCAATTTACCCAAACCATTAATTTTGAAATTTTCCGCAAGTAATTCCCTGTAGCTTGTTCTAAAAGATTTTCCTCCGCCAAGGTTAAAGATTTTCTTGGACAGCATTTTTTTTCGTTCTAGTCCATTTACAAAAGCTCTTGCCGCATCAGATGGAGTGGTGATTTCCATAGGTGTATCTAAAGGCATATGAAACATGAGCCCAGTTATCTTATGGTTGTTCACACCTAGTATTGCTGTCAACCTAAAAATTGTCCATTCCAATCTTGATTGCTGAACGACTTCCTCTGCCTTAATTTTAGATTGAACATAAAAGTCTGCATCAACTTCATCTAAAGGGTCGGAGACCCTTATTTCAGGATTCTTTAATCGATCTCCATAAATCGCAACAGAGGAACTGAACATAAAAAAAGCTTTAGGGCAATAAGATTCAAAATGCTGAATGAGTAATTGGGTTCCTAATACATTCACATTATAGGTGCTTGATTCTGATTTATAGGCAATAGGAGGTATGATTGCTGCAAGATGTATAACAGTATCATACGGCTCATAGATTTGTTTCAAACTCTCCTGGTTTGATAGGTCACCATATATGATTTTGACTTGTTTAGCATAAGCCTTGAAGCGCTTTTTATTTTTCCTGCTATTTCTAATAAAAATAGCGAGATTGCACTTTTCAGTATTCAGCAATTGCTGAAAAACCTCGAATCCAATTCCGCCACTTGCACCAGTAAGAAGTACATTTTGCGTCATTGATTAGAGGATATAAGGGATTATAGCTTTTCTTTTTTGAGGGTAGGTCTCAAAATATTCATTATACCAAGAATGGTGATTTAAAGCACGAGGTATTAAATTAAAGGCGGTCCATATTGCAAATGTAAGTGCAGATATATTCCATGCTAGAATTGCAAAACCTATCCACTCAACAATCTCACCGAAATGATTTGGACAGGAAATCCTATCGAATAATCTTCCGCTAGGAATTTGATAGCCGTCTTTTTTTTCACGAAGAGAAATGAGCGTGCGATCTGAGCTCCTATTTATATAAAGCCCTGAAAGAAATAAGAAAAAACCAATGTAAACATGGTATGCATGTGGATCAATAGCGCATGTATTCATATATCCTAAGAAATAGCCATTTAAAAAACCATTAACGCCATTAAAAATAACAGCACTAAGTACAATGACAATTGGCATTTTTTTATTTTTCGTTTTAAGCTTAAATGGAAAAACTAAAGTCCTATATACGTAGTGAAAACACCAAAGACCAATAAGAAGATAGGTGAGATCTGTTTTAGGTGAAGGGCCAAAGAACGATAATAAAGGCATTAAAATCAGTGCAGGAAGCTCCATGAATACCCAGCCCCATTTATTATCAATCATTGGTCCCCATTCCTTAGTGGCATGCCTTCCATAAGGAGCACGAATATTAAAACCAATAAGCACTACAAGTACTGCAAATGCAATTATAATCCAACAATAATTTATGATTTCAAAAGTCATAACTTTTAAATTTAATATTTTATGGAAGAGTTCGACTATTTGTCTTTAAATAGAAAACCTAAACCTAATCGGCTTAAAAACTTTTTTTCAAAGCTCCAGAAAAACTTGAATTGACCAAATATAAAACCTGTAATTGGTAATGTAACTTGATATATTGGGAAAATCAAAAGGATGCGAAGTACCCAATAAAATAGCGGGTGAATAGAGGAGGAGGTAAGTCCTAAAAAAGACGTGATAGGTTTTGCTACCCAAGTAGCGAATGATCCATTAACTGCAAAGACTAGTACAATTAAGATAATTTGAATGTTAGAGGATATTCCCCAGCGCTTTTTTAATTTTTCCATACATCAATTAGACGCCACAAAGTTACAAAATCATCTTACCATCATTTTAACTTGATAGATGTTTTTGTTGAATTAATTTATAATTTTCACCTATGGCTACTCATTTAATGAATATTTTAAAAAGCAATAAATGCTGGAGTGTTCTTTCCCAAAATGAAATAAGAACATTTATCAATTCCAATATTGGTAATATTGACGCGTTAATCGAACTTGCCACATCTGACAATAAAGAATACAATTTTCGAATTGTTTGGTTGCTTTTCAAAGGAACCAAAAAAAATGATCCTAGAATAAAACCGTTCTTGTCTGATTTAATATCTGGGATTGAAAATAAAAAAAGTGGGCACCAACGTGAGCTCATTAGGTTGATCATGAAGCATGAACTATCTGACAATCAAGAAAGCGCTTTATATGATCAATGCATTGTCATATGGAAAGATTTAAGCTTAAAACCGGGAACTAGATATTATGCTTATTTATTTCTTCACAAACTTTCATTGAAGTATCCAGAATTGATGAATGAATTAAGGCATTTCTTTACTGAAATCTATTTAGAAACCTTATCTCCAGGCATCAAACATAGTATTCAAAAAAAAACAACGGAACTAAGATTGAATTCGGATTTTCAAAAAAATAACAAAAGGCTTAGCACAGGTTAAATACACTTCACTTTTGTAATAACGAGAACGTGAATAAGAAAATAATGACTACATAAAAAAACCCACTCTTAGGAGCAGGTTTCTTTTTGTGGGCAATGAGGGACTCGAACCCCCGACTTCCTCCTTGTAAGGGAGGCACTCTGAACCAACTGAGTTAATCGCCCAATTTCGAGTGCAAATATATATACATATTTTAGAAAACCGATAGGTAAAGTAAAAATTATTGATTTTTTAATTCTTCTATTTTTTGAAGAACATCGTCGAGTCCATCCTTGAATTTTTCAAAGTCTTCTTTGTATAAGAAGATTTTATGCTTCTGGAAGGAGCTTTCACCGTCTTCATTGTAGGTTTTCTTGCTCTCAGTCAGTGTCAAGTAAAGGTCATTTCCTTTTGTCGCTTTGATGTCAAAAAAATAGGTTCTTTTACCTGCTCTTACAACTTTTGAATAAATTTCATTTTGATCGTTTCCCATAGGCTTAGGATTTACATAAATAAACAAAAAAAAAAGGAAATTGTCAAATGAAGATTTTCATGCAACTTAACATATAGAAATTCGTAAAAGAAAGACCGCCTTAAATGCGGTGTTATGCGAACCTCTATTGGATCAATTGTATTACTCTCATTATTTATGCTTACTTGCAACACAAGTAATGATGGAAAAGATTTGTCACAGCGCAAACCATTAAAGGATTTAGCAGCAATTCTTGAGCGAGGAACCTTACGTGTGTTAACAGAAAATGGTGCGGTTTCATTTTATGAATACAAGGATAAATTTTTAGGCTTTGAATACGATATATTAGATACTTTTGCGCGTTCCATCGGTGTCGACCTTGAGGTTGTTATGATATCAAACCCAGAAAGTTTCGTTAAAAAACTTAATACTTTCGAAGGGGATATTATTGCTTGTAACAAGCCAATCACCATGTCCGATAAAGAACTCCATGCTTTTTCACTACCCTACAACCATTCATTTCAAGTTTTAATTCAACGGAACAATCCTGATAGTTTGATTCGAGACATCAGTGAGCTTCAAAATAAAACACTTTATATAAGAAATAAGTCGGCTTTCGTAAAGCGTATATTGCATCTCGAAGACGAGATTGGCGCAAATATTGAGGTTAGAACACTCCCGAACTATCCAATAGCAGAAGATTTAATTGAAAAGGTCTCCAACGGTGAAATTGATTATACCATTGCTATGGAAAATACTGCAAGAATAGAACAGTCATGTGTAACGAATATAGATATATCAACTCTATTGTCGGTTAGGCAGAATATCGCTTTTGGTCTTAGAAAGTCAGACAAATTACTTAAAGAAAAATTAGATTACTTTTTAGATGACTTTCTTTATTCTGAAGCATATAAAGTTTTGCGAAATAAATACTTCGACTACATGGAAGAAACAGATTTTTTCATTCGTCAAAAAGATACAATCACCAATGAGGATATACATTTGTCTGATTATGATGAAATGTTTAAAGCGTCTGCATTGAAAAGAAATTGGGACTGGAGGTTCTTAGCATCTATTGCTTATCAGGAATCCCGATACAACCCAAAAGCACGAGGTTTTGGAGGTGCATACGGTATGATGCAGTTTATGCCAAATACGGGTCCTAGTTTCAATGTTTATCCGGATTCACCCCCAGAGGTGCAAATAGATGCAGGCATGCAATATATAGACAAGCTTTATAATGCGTGGGACAATATTGAATCCAGGGAGCAAAGACTCAAATTTACGCTCGCATCATACAACGCGGGGAAAGGCCATGTTGAAGATGCTGTTCGATTGGCAGAAAAACTTGGATACAATCCAACTATATGGGATGAAAACGTGGAGTTAATGATAAAACTTTTATCCGATCCAAATTATTACCGAAAAACTCCAGTAAAATACGGCGCATATAGAGGGCCGGCAAAAACTTATGTAAAATCTATATATTCGCGATACATGTTATGGCGAGAGAATGAGTAGAATTATAATTATACAAGGACCAACAGCCTCAGGAAAATCTTCATTGGCTTTAGCGCTAGCCCAAAAAATAAATGCACCGATAGTCTCAGCTGACTCAAGACAGTTTTATAAGGAACTTTCCATAGGTACTGCTAAACCTTCTGAGAAGGAGCTTAATATTGCAAAGCATTACTTTATAAATTCTCATTCCATAAATGATTTAACCTTAACAAGCGCCGGTTTCATGAAGGCTGGCCGCTCAAAAATCAAAGACTTATTTGAAGAAGGACATGAAAACATCATTGTTTGTGGAGGGTCTGGAATGTTTGTTGATGCTTTGATTGATGGACTTCATCCTTCACCTAGTGACGCTAAAATAAGAGCCCTTCTCCATTCAGAATGGACAAATAAGGGAATATCACCTCTTTTAAAAGAGTTAGAAGATAAGGATGAGGAAACATTTCGAAGAATAGATCAAAAGAACCCTATGCGTATCTTAAGGAGCTTAGAGATTATACGTGCCTCTGGTAAAACCTTAAACGAAATCAGAACTATTCCTAAGAACGGTATCGGATATCCTACCATTCGGTTTTGTATTTCATGGGAAAGGAACACGCTTTATAACAAGATAAATGATCGGGTAATGACTATGCTAGAAGCTGGATTGCTTGAAGAGGTTAAAAAATTACCATTATTGGATAATTTATTACTTCAAAACACCGTAGGATATAAAGAGTGGTTGGGTTACTTAAAAGAAGAAGAAAGTCTTGAAAATACAATTTTGAAGATTCAAAAAAACTCCAGAAATTACGCAAAACGACAAGAAACGTGGCTGAAGCGATATCAAGATTTGATTTGTTTAAATCCGAAACATGAAATTGGTCTTTTGGAACAATTATTGAAACACTTATAATTAATTATGGTAGAAATAGAACTCAATAGGGTGTGTCCAAACGTTTTCGAAGACATTGATATTCAAAGCGAAGTTTGGAATACTTCATTGCATATAGATCAAGGAGGACGATACCAAGTCATGGCTCAAAGCGGTAAAGGTAAAACCTCTTTTTTATATTTCTTATTAGGCTTACGTTCTGATTATAAGGGAGAAATTTATTTAAATCAAAAAAAAATACCAGAAATAAATGAGCAAGAATGGGTACTCTTGCGTAAAAGAAAAATAAGCTCAATATTCCAAGACTTACAACTTATCAACCATCTTAGTGTAGCTGAAAATATTGGACTTGTTCCTGAGTATGCTGACGGTTACAATGAAGCTTTAATTAGAGATATGCTAAGGGTAGTAGGTATTGCAGATAAATGGAATGAAAAAGTTAAAACGCTTTCTTTCGGTCAGAAACAAAGGGTAGCCATTATTCGATCATTGTGCAAGCCCTTCAAGTTATTGCTGTGTGACGAGCCTTTTTCTCATTTAGACGAGGCCAACACTAAGCTTTGTAGAGCTTTAATATTAAAAAGGTTAGATGAGGAACGAGCAGGTATAATTATAACAAGTCTTGATGGAGAGGAAGGAATGGGACTTAAAACGATAAATCTTTAATGAAAAGACTCTTTTTTAAAAATCAAAATACATGGCAATTTATTATTGCCTTAATTGGTGTGGTTTTAGGACTGACATTAATGCTTCTCGCAGTCCAGCTATTTAATAAGTCTAAAAACTACGGTGAGGCTTCTGAGCTGCTTGATGACAATACACTCGTCGTTCAGAAAAAAATTGGTCGAGGTGCGCATCTTGGTATTGGAAAACCAAATTTTACATCTTTGCAGATAAAACAAATTAAAGATCTCGAGTTTGTTGCTTCATGCAGCGCAATACTTTCTAATAAATTCGAGGTGTTGGTTCAAATTGACGACCCGATAATACCGTCATTTAATTCTAATATTTATTTACAGTCTGTAGAACGTGAATACCTTGACATTCCTTCTGAGAAATTCTCTTGGGACACTTCTGAAAAAGTTGTGCCAATTGTCATGCCTCGTAATTTTTTGATTATGCTAAATACTTTTTTGTCCGCAAGTCAATTACCTCGATTATCTGAGGATTTAATTACAAGTGTGAAAATGAATTTGTTGATAGGTAAGAAAGGACAACGTGATGTTTATCCTGCCACCATAATTGGTTTTACCAATTCATTTTCATCCATATTGGCCCCAAAAGAATTCTTGAATTGGGCCAATGGAAAATACACTATAGAAAAAGAAGATATGCGAAGTCAACTTGTCGTAAAAGCAAAGAAGGGCTTTTTTGGTCTTCTTGAAAAATATTTAGAAGAAAACGGACTTGAAAGCTCAAGCGAACAATTGTTTATTGAAAGGTTAAAAAGTGGCCTGTCCGCAGGAATTATGGGAGTTGTATCCTTAGCAATTTTAACTTTACTCTTATCACTAATGCTCATGATTCAATATCTACAATTGATTTTATCCAATTGCACCTATGAAATATCCGTTATGCTTAGACTAGGTCATACTGTTGATAAAATCAGAAATGTTTTTCTAAGCTATTTCTCTATTGTATTTCTATTAATGTCAATAATCTCATTAATTACATTTTACATCCTCGCCCAAGTAATTGAAAATAAGCTCGTTGCATCTGGGATTATTCTAGAGCCAGGTGTCTCAGCTTACAGCATATTGGCGCTTTGCATCGTCTTTATTACTTTTGTTGGTGCTATTTTTTACAATGCAACTGTGCGAATAAGGGCTCATTTTTAAATTTAATGGTTAAAGAATTGTTAAAAGGAATTAAAAAATGAGCGAGGCAAAATCAAATGAATTAAATTAATCAAAAAAAAACATGAAATCAGCTTTCTTATTTCTATTCATTATGTTTTCTGGAATTACACTCTCCCAGAATTTAAAGTTTACTATAAAAAATCAAAAAGACACTACTGTTCATTTGATTAAATATTTTGGAACAAAAAAGTTTTATGCCGACACCGGTGAGTTGAAAAATGGAGTTGTTCAGTTTGACGGAAGTAAGCAGGCGAATGGGATACTTGGACTATTAATGCCCGGTCAAAAATATTTTGAATTTATATATAACAACGAAGATATTGAATTCACCACAGAAGGGCCAGATTACCTGGGTAATTTAAGGATACAAAAATCAGATGAAAACAACGTTTTTATTCCATATATTAAATTCATAGGTTCTCAAAAATCTAAAATGGGTCAGCTTGGTAAACAAAGAGCAAGTCATGATACAGAGAGTGAGGAGTACAATGCCTTAACAACTCAAATTAACGAGATAAATGAAGGAGTTGTCGCATATCAGAATAACATAATTAACAATCACGCCGAGAAACTTGTATCGAAAATCGTTAAAATGTCAACAGAAGTTCCTATACCGGAGTCGCCTGTTGATTCCAATGGAGATATCATAGATTCAAATTTTCGATTCACGTATTACAGAAAGCATTTTTGGGATAACGTCGATTTAACAAACGATGCACTTGTGAACAACCCAATTTTCCATAATAAGCTGGAATATTTTTTTGGACAAAACATGATGATTCAACATTGGGATACAGTTACAAAATTTGCTTTTGAATTTTGTGATAGACTAAATCCAACTTCCAAAATGTTTGAATATAGTGTGGGTTGGATCACTTCTTCTTTTGGGAAAAGTAAGATTATGGGTATGGATAAGGTTTATCTTGAAATGTTAAATAGATATTATTGTACGGATAATTTAGAGGGGGAATCCCCTGCATTTTGGGTAGGTGAAGATAAGTTTGATGATTTGTGTGACAATCTGAAAAATAAGCTTAGACTTACTATTGGCTCAAAACCATTCAACCTATATTTAAAAGACACCTCAGATCAAGTATGGGTCGATTTTTATAGTTTGAATTCCGATTATACGATTCTCTATTTTTGGGATCCGGAATGTGGCCACTGTAAAAAAACCACACCGAAACTTGAGACTTTATACAAAGAAAAATTCAAAGCTAGAAATATTGAAATCTTCTCTGTTGGTAAAGCAATTGGTGATGACTTTGGAAAATGGAAAAAGTTTATTCGTGAAAACAAACTTACATTTATCAATGCTGCAATTACTGACCGATTATATACCGATGCAAAAGAAACTCCTGAGAAATTTGTGCCTTTGTACCCCGGAGAACCCAACAAGCCAACAACACTTGAATCGCTGAATTATCAGAATACGTATGATATTTTCAGTACACCCAAAGTCTTTCTTTTAGATAAAGACAAAAAAATTATTGCTAAAAGCATATCTATATCACAACTTGAAGAAATGCTAGATAGGTTACAAGGTTTTGAAGATCTACCAAAACTGTTTCCTCCTGACCCTGAAGAAGATGCTCAAATGCAAAAGAAAGAGTAATTTTAACGCATGAATGATGCTTTTGTAACGTTGCTCAAAAAGGCAAACAAGGTTTTAATTACTACTCATAAATCACCAGACGGTGATGCTGTAGGCAGCTCCGTGGCTTTTGCGCATTTCCTTAAATCTTTTCGCAAGCAATGTCTTGTTCTATTACCTGATTTACCCGCAGGAAATCTTTCTTCTTTTCTTGAAGACATTCCTTATGTTGTTTATGATGAATTTCATCAAAATGAAAGTGAATTTGACCTTATGATGTGTCTTGATTACAATCATACGCATAGGGTAGGTGAGGACATGGAGGCTATTGTTGCAAATTGGTCGATACCCAAAGTCATGATAGACCATCATCCGAACCCTACTGAATTTTGTGATGTCATAATCTCAAGACCAGAAGTTTGCTCCACTGCTCAGCTTTTATTTGAAGTCTTAGAAGAATGCAAATTGAGCCATCACTTAAATAAAAATGCAAGTGAGGCGATATATCTTGGTATTATGACAGATACAGGCTCGTTTCGTTTTCCAAGCGTAAGTTCAAAAACACATGATGTGTTAAAAAAAATACTAGAGAATGGGGTGGAAGCACATAAAATTCATGAAAAGGTTTTTGACGAAAGCTCTAAAGAAAAGGTATTATTGAGAGCTTATGCGATTTCAAATAAATTTCATCAAATCCCAAATACGCCAATAGGTTACATTTCTTTAACTCAGGAAGAGCTTTCGCGCTTTAATTATAAGAAAGGAGACACAGAAGGCCTCGTTAATGTTCCATTAAGTATAAAGGGTATTTCAATTTCTGTGTTCATGATGGAAAACGAAGAAGGCAAAGTTAAAATGTCATTTCGCTCAAAAGGCTCTTTTTATGTAAACGAATTTGCTAGTAAATACTTTAATGGAGGTGGGCATAAATATGCAGCAGGTGGATTTAGTCATGATGATATTCATAATACGATTCAAAAGCTTACGGCAGAAAGCTCAAAACTTATAAAATGACCAAATACGTTTATTTAGCAATTTGTATACTATTTGCTTGTGATGTAAAAGATCCTGAGTCCGAAGTCAAAAAGGAAAAATGGTCCGTTGAGCATTCAATTGACTTTAACCAAGAACTACATGAAAGGGAAGAATTAGCTATTAAAATATATTTAGAACATCATAAGGATCTAAAAATGATCGAGACAGGTACAGGCGTGCGTTATCAATTTGCAGAAAACAGAATAGGAACGGGCGACAACGCTAAATTAGGAGACCAAGTATCCGTAAATATGTCGATTGCGCTTTTGGATGGAACCTCATGCTATGAGACAGATTCAATTCCTGACCAATTCGTACTGGGGCGAAGCGATGAGGAGTCAGGTCTTCAAGAAGTATTACAGTTAATGAGCGCAGGTCAAAAAACAAAGATTATAATACCTAGTTATTTAGCGCACGGATTGTTAGGTGATTCTGAAATAATACCACCCCAATCTATTTTATTAATTGATGTTGAATTGATAAGCTTACAATAATGACCATAAAAAATATAGGAGTTTTTTCTCTTGCGCTTTTTTTAATTTTCGCCTGTGATATTGTGGAAAAGGAACCAGTATCAAATGTTGAATCGAAAAGATTACCGAATCAAATTGATACAGATAAGGAAGAAATTAAAACAGATACCCTAGAAAAATTATCCGATTCTTCTTTATTCCAAAATCAAATAATAGATACTGCATTTAACCTTAACGTTAACATTAATGATATTATAGATGAGTTTAATTTCGTTGGGCAATTAAAGACTCCAAGTGGTATACTGATAAATTGGATTGAAAAAAAAGACACAAGAAGTGTAGAGAAAGGTGAGCTCTTAATGCTAGAATATCGGTTGAGCCTTCCAGACGGTAAAATTATAGATGGAAACAATCGAATGAAAATGCCCTATTTACCATTCGTATTGGGATTTAATATGCAAAACCGAGGATGGGATGAAGCGCTGTCATATCTTTCTGTTGGTGATATAGCTCAAATTAAAATACCTTCTGCATTGGCATATGGTAAGAAAGGTCTCGGAGATCTAATTCCTCCAAATAGTGAGAATTGGCTTTTTGTAAAAGTTCATGGAGTTGTATCTGCAAGTTCCGATTCTAATGGGATTAAAACATGGGAGCTTCGTTCTGGTAAAAAGTATAAAATGAATAAAGAATCAAAAGTCAAATTTCATATGATTGCTTCGACTGAAAGTCGATCAAACATTTTTAATACGTACGCCTCTAATTTCCCAGTTACATACACTCCGGGACAGAAAAATTATCCAAAAGGATTGCGACAGGTGTTAAATAATGCAAAAAATGGACAGCAGTTATTTGTAATACTTGATGCAGAAGTTGCATATGGAGCTAAGGGATATATGGATTTAGTGCGTCCTAATGAAAAAGTTTTTTACAATCTCAAAATACTTGAGGTTAAATAGTAAAGCCCATTATTTGTAATTTTGCAACTTGAACTTTTGAAATGAAAACAATTCTATTCTTTCTTCTGACATCTTTATTGGGGAATTTATTGGCTCAAAGAGCTATTGACACAATTGATACAAAGCAAGGTAGGATGATTATCTATTCCGATCAATCATGGAAATTGATACAAGATTCCTCTTTCGATGGTGTTTTAAATCCTGCTATTCATGAAATTATGAGCTCAAAAGAGATTGGCGGTCCGTACGTCATGAAATGGGATGATAACGATTGTTATTCTAGAGCCAATGATTTAACTAAAATGAAGGATACAGTATGGCTATGCTTAGACGGTGATTCTTTAGGTGAGTTTACCATGCCAATTGATGGCCCCGTTACGTCAAGATATAAGTATCGGAATGGAAAATTTCACAATGGTATCGATTTAGATCTTGTAACGGGAGATACCGTTGTTTCAGCTTTCGACGGTGTCGTTCGTTATGCAAGGAAGAACTCCGGTGGTTACGGTAATTTAGTAATTATTCGGCATTATAATGGATTGGAAACTTATTATGCGCATTTAAGTAAGTTGTTGGCATTTTCAGGGCAAAAAATAAAATCAGGTGAAGTTTTAGGGCTCGGTGGAAACACCGGACATTCTTTTGGTTCACATCTTCACTTCGAAGTGAGGTTTTATGATTCTTCAATGAACCCTGAGGAGCTTATTGATTTTAAAAAGAAAGAATTAAAGAACACGAACTTACTACTACATAAGACAATGTTTCGACCTGGAGTCACACCCTCTGATCAATGGAAAAAGAAACCTAATGGAAGCACTGAATATGTTGCTAAAAAATACTATAAAGTGCGCTCAGGGGATACCTTATCTGCAATCGCGGAACGCAATAGAACTTCAGTAAATACGTTATGTAGGCTCAACGGTCTCAGAACTACCTCAATACTTCAGATAGGCCAAAATTTAAGGGTGAAATAAAATGCAAAAAAAACATCTAATTTATTTATTATTCAGCTGTGTTTTAGTAGCATGTTCAAATTATAATGAAGTTATTAAAGGTGACGACTATGTGAAGAAATTTGAGCTAGCCAATTCTTTGTACGATGATGAAGATTTTCTAAAGTCAATTGTTTTATACGAGCAAATATACCAGCATGCGCCAAAGTCAGGAGAGGGTGAGTTGGCTTATTACAGACTTGGGCAAAGCTATTATAATGCTGAAGACTATTACATGGCAGGTTATTATTTTTCATCGTATGTTCAACGCTTTCCCTATTCCACAAAAAACGAGGAGCTCATGTTTCTTGCCGCAATGTGTAAGGTTAAGAATTCACCAGAATCTTCTTTAGATCAGTCAGAAACAGAAGAGGCAATTAATGCAGTTCAGGTATTTGTAGATTTTTATCCCAATACCAAGTTAATGGACTCCTGCAATCAGATTATTGATAAACTTAGATTTAAGATTGAGTCAAAAGAAATGAATCATGTTTTGCTCTATTCAAATACTGAAAGATATAGAGCAGCGGTAACGTCAGCAGAAATTTTTCTGGAGAAATATCCAACATCTGAATACGCTGAAACTGTATTTTCAAGTATGGTAAAAAACTCTTATTACCTTACTATCAATAGTGTTGAACGTAAAAAAAGCGCTCGAATTGATGAAACTAATGAAAGAATGCGTAAATTTGAGGCCAATTTCCCTGATTCTGATCAGATAAAAAGTCTTAATCAGCTGGTAAATAAACTTAGTAATTAAAGAAAATAAGAATGAGCTATAAGAATGTCGTTGCTGAAAAAACAACTGTAACAAGAGATACAATTCATCTTGAAGATAAGACGGGTAATATTTACGAGTCAATTGTTGCAATGTCGAAAAGATCAAATCAAATAAGCTCTGAAATTAAAGAGGAATTAACCTCGAAGCTCCAAGAATTTGCAAGTAATACTGACAATTTAGAGGAGATTTTTGAAAACAGAGAGCAAATCGAAATTTCTAAGCATTACGAAGGTCTTCCAAAAGCTACTGCTATTGCAGCTCAAGAGCTTTTAGATGATAAAATATACGTAAGGCATACAGAAGAAGAGGAAAAATAATACATGTACGGAAAACGCATTCTTCTCGGAATCACCGGAGGTATTGCAGCGTACAAAATTGCGTTCCTAATTCGCATATTAAAAAAACAAGAGGCAGAAGTCAAATGCATAATGACTCCTGCCTCTTCTGCTTTTATAAGTCCACTTGTTCTTTCCACATTATCAAAAAATGACGTTGCTATTGAGTTTTGGAATAAAGAAACTGGGGCATGGAATAACCACGTGGCTTACGCGGAATGGGCTGACTTGTTGGTAATTGCACCTGCCACAATGAATACCATTGGCAAAATGGCAAATGGTCTTTGCGACAATCTTTTATTGGCTACATATTTTTCAATGAAAGGAAAAACTGTTGTTGCTCCTGCTATGGATTTGGACATGTATAAACATCCGTCATTTCTAAGAAACATTGATGTTTTAACTAAAGATGGGGTCTTGTTAATCCCAGCAGAATCGGGAGAACTCGCAAGCGGTTTAGAAGGGGAGGGCAGAATGGCTGAACCTGAACAAATCGCTGAATTTATAGCTGTATTTTTAGAAAAACAGACTAAAACTAATGGAAAACGAATTTGTATCACTGCGGGGCCAACACAAGAAGCAATTGACCCCGTACGATATATCTCGAACCATTCCTCAGGGAAAATGGGATTTGCAATAGCCAAAGCAGCATTAATAAGGGGATACGAAGTAGATCTGATTTCAGGGCCATCAAAAGAAATTCTAGAACATCCTCATTTGAATAGGATAGATGTCATAACAGCGGAGGATATGCTTAGTGAAGTTAAAAAGCATTGGCATCAAAGTTCAATTGGTGTATTTACTGCTGCAGTTGCTGATTTTAAACCTCAAAATACAGCAAAAATTAAGCTCAAAAAACGCGATGGTATTGAGACAATTGTGCTCGAACAAAATCCGGATATATTAAAATGGGCCTCTTCTAATAAAAATAAAGTGCAAAAAGTAATAGGATTTGCGCTTGAAACAAATAATGAAGAGGAAAATGCGTTAATAAAATTAAAGCAAAAAAACTTAGACTTGATTGTTTTAAATTCGACAAAAGATGAAGGAGCGACCTTCGGGGGCGAACAGAATAAAGTTACTGTCTTTGGTAATACTGGGAAGCTTGAAACATTTGAGCTTCAAGATAAGTTTAAAATTGCTATTCAACTTATTGACTTAATAGAAGGATTAGATGCATAGAATACTATTATTGATATTAATTACAGGCTTTACTCAATTTTACGATGCCCAAGAATTAAACTGTCAGGTTTCAATTATAACGGATGCCAAACTTGAGGTGACTACAACAGAGCAACAAGCTTTAGAGCAATTAGAAGAAGTTATTTTTGACTTCATGAATAGTACGAAATGGACAAAAGACAAATTTAATATTGAAGAGCGTATCAATTGCTCCATTCAGCTTCAGATCAAGAATATACCGACAATGGGCACCTTTAGTGGCTCAATACAGGTGCTCATGAGTAGACCAGCCTTTAATTCTAGCTACAATTCTTTGGTGTTTAATTTTATGGATGAAAATGTTGTTTTTTCTTATTCAAGAAACACACCTCTGTATTATGCCAAAAATGCTTTTAGAGACAACTTGTCGTCTATACTTTCTTTTTATGCCCTATTTATGATAGGTACAGACTATGATACGTTCAGCCCCAATGCTGGCACTCCTTATTTCACGGAAGCACAGCAAATTGTTTCTAACGCCCAAACTTCTGGTGCTGCGGGTTGGAAGGCAAGTGAAACTGGAAAGAGAAATAGGTATTGGCTCGTTGACAATTCCCTACAGCAGCTTTTTCAACCTTTAAGAGATTGTATGTATGCCTATCATAGAAAAGGGATTGATAAGCTTTATGATGATAAAAAGGATGGGATAAAAGAAATTTACAAGGCACTACTTAAACTTAAGCCTGTTGTTCAAACTAGACCGAACACTGTGAATATTATTAATTTTGTTTATTGTAAAACTGATGAGCTCAAAAGCTTACTTTCGGAATCAGATACGAAGCAAAAAACAGATTTCGTAAATCTTTTAAAAAGATTGGACCCAGGAAATAGCTCTAAATTCCAAGCGATATTAAATTAACCTATGATTCAGAAACTGCGCATTTCCAATTTTGCGTTAATCCAGGACCTTGAACTTGATTTAAACGATGGATTTACAGTACTCACAGGTGAAACAGGTTCGGGTAAATCTATTTTACTTAATGCGTTTTCGTTACTTTTAGGAGAAAGGGCACATTCTAGCCTAGTTGGTGCGTACGGTAAAAAAGCAATCGTAGAGGCAGTTATTGACGCAACACCTGGTGATCAGTTTTTTTTTGAGACGCACAATCTTGATTTTGATAAAACCGTACTTATACGTAGAGAAATTGTTCGTGATGGAAAATCAAGAGCATTTATTAATGATTCTCCTGTTTCTTTGGGCACTTTGAAAGCTTTTTCCTCCAAAAAGCTTATGGTGCACTCGCAATACAACACCTTTGAACTAAAATCTAAAACGACACAGCTTGAGCTTTATGATTTGTTATCGGGAAACGAACAAATGGCTGTTGACTTTTCAAATCATTTCGATGCGTATCTATCACAAAAAGAGTTGCTAAATAATTTAAAGCTGAAATTAGAAAAAGCCAATAAAGACAGAGATTATCATCTTTTTTTACAGGGAGAGCTTAGTGAGTTAAAGCTTAAAGAAATCAATTATAAAGCATTAGAAGCTGAGTTGTTCAAATTAGAAAATGCTGATGATATTCGTGCTATTTTAAGTCAAACGACGCAATTCACAGAAGAAAATGGTATTTATGCACAAATTAGGCAGTACATTTTTAAACTAGATAAACTAGCTTCCAAAGACAAAGCGCTTACGGAAATTTTAGAAAGATTACATAATTTAGAGAATGATTTAAGCCATATCTCTTCAGAATCTTCCTATTACATTGATAGTATGGAAGAGGATCCTGAACGTAAAACCATTGTGTTACAATTATGGGATGACTATAATCGCCTTCTTATAAAACATAAGCTTTCAGATCAGACAGAACTATTAGAGCTGCAAAACACACTTTCTAAAAAACAAGAGAACCTAGAAGAATTAAATAATTCAATCGTTAAATCAGAGAAGGAATTTCTTCAACTAAAAGATGAGCTCTTTAAAAGGGCTGAAGCACTTCATTCAAATAGATTAAATGGAAAGAATAGCATCACTTCAAAGCTTAAATTGGAACTAGAAAAACTTAAACTTCCTGAAACGAAATTGGATTTTGAAATTTCAAGAAATGATTTAAAGCGAACAGGTATTACAAACCTTAGCATGATCTTTTCTGCGAACAAAGGTTATGAAATGATTGAGATAGAAAATGCAGCAAGTGGAGGAGAGCTCTCAAGATTAATGCTAGCATTACTCAAACAAATATCAGAGGAGAAGAATATGCCTACCATTCTGTTTGATGAAATCGATTCAGGGGTCTCTGGTGATGTCGCAGATAAAATAGGTGTATTGTTAAAAAGTATGGGGCAACAATCACAGCTTATAGTAATTTCTCACCTTCCTCAAGTAGCCTCTAAAGCTGAATCACATCTCGTTGTAGAGAAAAAACAGGGAGAAGAACTTACACAAACCTACGTGCGTGATTTAAATGAAGAGGAACGCGTTTATGAGGTAGCACGTTTAATGAGCGGAGAAGATGTCTCCAAAGCCGCTTTAGCAACCGCCAAATCACTTATGAGTTAATGTCAAAGTTTCATTTACCATATCCGAAATACACCGCTGATTTCAATATAGACTTTAAAGACAAATTATGTTTTCTCGGTAGCTGTTTTTCTGACCATATCGGTCATTTAGCGCATGAGCATGGTTTTAACGTTCTTTCCAATCCATTTGGGACAACATTTCATCCACAACCCATAATTGACATGTTAAGGGCAAGCATAACCGATTCAGTTGATTTAAACCTTTTAAATCAAAATACATATGTTACAGACTGGGGTTCTGCTCATAAACTACAATCTGTTTCGGCTAAAGCCCATAAAGATCTTGTGATTTCTAAACGAAAACAACTGAAACAGCAAATATCCGGACATGCCTTTTTATTTATAACATTTGGCACATCAATAGGCTATAGGCATAAAACGCTTAATAAAATCGTTGCGAATTGTCACAAGCAACCTTCAGAATTATTTAATAAGGAGGCTACTTCAATGGATGAGATGTATGAATCTTGGGAAGCAATTATTGAAGAATTACAATCATGGAACCCTGAACTAAATATTATTTTTACTGTAAGTCCCGTCCGTCATATCAAAGATGGTTTGGTAGCAAACAATAGAAGTAAATCCAGATTGTCCGCTGCTATTGAGCTTTTAGAAAGAAAAAAAAACATTAGCTACTTCCCTTCATTTGAATTTATTAACGATGTTTTAAGAGATTATAGATTTTTTAATACAGATCTAATTCATCCTAGTGACCAAGCTATTAATGAGGTTTGGAGATTGTTTGACCAAGCATATCTGAATAAGAGTAACAGTGAAATTTCACAAAAGATTGCTAAACTCAACAAAGCTAAAAGACATAAGGAAATCAATAAAAACACAACTGAAAGCGAAAAGCATCAAGAATGGATTGAAAAACAGAACCTTTTGATTGATCAGCTCTTGAACCAATCGTCATAAGAAGCTTTTATATTCCATTCACTATGAAATTGTTCTAAAAACGAAACCATAAATTCATGTCTTTGCTTTGCGATTATTTTTCCTGAAGCCGTTTCTATTCTATCTTTTATCTTCAGTAATTTTTCATAGAAATGATTTACCGTGTGTGTTTTAGCGTTTAAATAAGCTTCCTTTGAATCATGCATCACTGGTTTGATATCTGGGTTAAATAAAGGTCTATTTTTACTACCACCATATGCAAAAGCCCGAGCTACACCAATCGCACCGATCGCATCAAGTCGATCAGCGTCTCTTACTATTTGCCCTTCAATAGGCAGCTTCTGATCCTCGACATTAGCACCTTTGTATGAAATTTTAGGTACAATTAAAGAAACTTGATTTGCCAGCTCATCACTTCCCCCTGCGTCCATAATCCATTCTCTTGCAACGGCTCCTCCAAGCTCGTAATCACCTCCATTATACTTGTGGTCCGAGACATCGTGAAGAAGAGCACACAACTCTACAAGCTCTTTATTACCTCCTTCAATAGCATGGATTTCTCGGCTAAGCTCCAAAACTCTTTTAATGTGATACCAATCATGACTACCTTCTTTATCTAAGAAATAAGCTTTAACACGACTCTGAACCAAATGAACCAATGGTCTAGTATTTAATAAATCTTTTAGTCACTTCCCCTAAGGAAGTTTTGACATTGATCATATAAAGACCTGGATTGAATTCACTGACATCTATATTTTTATCCTGTCCAATATAAACTTTACGACCTTTATAATCTAATATAATTATTTCATCTATGCTGATATTACAATTGATTTGAAGCTTTACTTTAACTGGATTTGGATAAAGCTCATAAGTGAAATTAGTAAACGTATTGACTCCTGCATCATCTTCTTTTATCACCTCAATATCATCTATATACAATTTGAAGCCATCATATGTACGCAAAACAAAAGCAACGTAAACACTTTGATCATTATAACCGGCATCACTCAAGTCAACCAGCCTCTCGGTCCACTCAAAGTTTTCACCCTCAATGTACCCGACAGTATCAACAAAGCTTTCCAATGAATTATCCGTTGTGGAAACAAGTACATAGTAATCATCCGGAAATGAGGCGTCCTGTGATTTTGCATTCCAATTGATTTGGTTGCCATATGCACCTAGAGATAATTCTGGAGTAATCATCCAACGATCCGCAGTGTCCGGCGTTACAAAATAGGAGGTGCTTGCTGCAATGCTATCACTTGGATTTTCTGGATCCTCAATACAGATCCAAGGCGCCGAATAACTTGGGTCAAATGGCGCGTTACCATCGTTATTTATAAAGGTAAAATCACCAGGAAGTCCATTTTGAAAATCCGTAGTGTAAACGGTAACTTGAGCACTTGAATAAAGCGTAAGAAACACAAAAATAATTTTAACTACTTTGATCATTGTATTTGTTATTTTATCAAATTAATAAGAATTTCTTTATACTCTTGGTAAAAAAGATCAAACTCCAAAAGTCGGTCTTGCAAAAATCGATACATCTTTTTCCAATCCTTAGTTTTATACAAGCTCCAGTCTTGTGACTCCCAATAAATTCTACTGATGACCATTCCATTAGAATCCATATGCTCAACCCACCTCGTTTCTATATTCATAGTGGCATTCAAGAGCTTTTTAAGCTCGTTGAGCTGCTCCCAAAACAAAGACCTAACATCGTTATCTTTGAATTGTATGTCATAACGCACAGCCGTAATTGAATCATCACAAAACAATCTTAGGTATGTATGTTTAAGGTCCGTCGGGTAAGCCAACCAATTGACTCTTGGGAGTACTGAAGATTTTGACTTCCTCATATATGACTTAAAGCCATCCCAGAAATCAATATTCATTTGCTTTTTTTCCTCCCTGGAAAACATTACTTATTTCCCTTTGCGTGGTCTTCTAAGAATTTTTGAAGCCCTAAATCCGTCAATGGGTGATTGGCTAAAGCTTTAATGGCTTTAAGTGGACCAGTCATTATATCAGCTCCAATTTCAGCACAATGAATGATATGCATTGGATGCCTCACGGACGCCGCAAGAATTTCCGTATCGAAAGCATAATTATTATATACCGTTTTGATTTGATTGATGAGCTCTAGCCCGTTAGATGAAATATCATCCAACCTGCCTAAAAATGGCGAAATGTAAGAAGCACCGGCTTTTGCAGCAAGTAAAGCTTGACCGGCAGAAAAAACTAAGGTGCAATTCGTACGAATCCCTTTTTCTGTGAAATATTTTATCGCTTTTATCCCTTCCAAAATCATTGGTACTTTAACAACAATATTTGCATGAAGTGCTGCTAACTTTTCACCTTCAGCAATCATACCCTCGAAATCTGTACTAATTACTTCAGCGCTTACATCACCGTCGACAATATTACAAATGGCTTTGTAGTGGTTGATAATATTTTCTTCACCAGTAATACCTTCTTTGGCCATTAATGATGGATTTGTCGTTACACCATCTAGAATTCCTAAACTATGCGCCTCTTTAATTTCATCCAGGTTCGCAGTATCAATAAAAAATTTCATTACTTCTTTTTGTTTTTTAGTGCCTCTTGTTGTTTCTTTTGCATTTCTTCAAGTTTTTCTTGGAAACGCGATTTCTTTTTAGGACCTGATGCAGCTGCTGTTGTAGCCATGTTTTCCATTTTCTGTTTTAGTTTCTCCTCATCCACAAAGAATCGTTTAATCATGAACATAATTAAGATCGAAAAGAGCGTTGATATGAAATAATAGTAGCTCAATCCTGATGCATAATTGTTAAAAAAGAAAATCATCATTACAGGAAGGAGATACATTAACACTTTCATATTTGGCATTCCAGGTTGTGTTGGCTGTTGAACATTGCCACTATTCATAAAAGTATATGCTACAGTTGTTGCAGACATTAATAATGTAAACAAACTAATATGGTCACCATATAAAGGAATACTAAAACCAAAGTCAAAAATTGAATCATAAGAAGATAAATCATCAGCCCATAAAAAAGACTGCTGTCTCAAACCAAAGGACGAAGGGAAGAATCGAAACACAGCCAAAAGAATCGGCATTTGAATGAGCATTGGCAGACATCCGGATAGGGGACTAGCACCAGATTGCTTATAAAGATTCATCATTTCCATTTGTTTCTTCATCGCGTCGTCTTTGTTCGGGTACTTCGCGTTTAAGGCTTCTGTTTTTGGCTTTAGAATTCTCATTTTAACAGAAGAAACAAACATTTTCCATTGAACTGGCATAAGTGCCATTTTAATGAGAAACGTTAGTAAGAAAATAGCAAGACCTAGACCTAGCCCCATAGACAACAAGAAGTTAAAGACGGGTTGAACAGCATATATATTGATCCACCTGAACAAGCCCCATCCAAAATTTAATATATTATCATATTCTGCGTCATAATCATTCAGTATTTCATAATCATTCGGTCCAAAATACCATGAGAAGCTAGCCGTATTGTTCGAGTTCTTATCAAGATTAAGCGTAAGGCTCGATGAAAAGTCTTTAATATGCGTAGTGTCTTTGGAGCTTCCCTCCTCATAAGTTGACACTTTAATTGAGGTTCCTTTCTTTTGAAAGGATGATTTGGGTTTCAAAAATGACGAAAAGTAAGATTGCTTGTATGCAATCCAATTCACCTCATTTTCAAATGACTTATCATCTTCAGATGTCTCGCTTAGATAATCAAAACCCTCTTCATTCTCATCAAAGCAAATTGTAGAAACCCTTCTTTGTTCAGATAATAATTTTTCAGTTTGTAAGAAGGATGCTTTCCAATTTAATTGAATGTTATCCTTAGAGATATCGTTGAGATTCACAAATGAAACCTGATAATCTATGTTGTATGAATTTTCCTTGAGAATGTATGTTTGTCTGATCAACCCAGATTTATAGGGAGCCTCAAGCACAACCTTGTTTTGAGATTCATTTTTCAGCGTAAAGTCTAAGTTTTTGGTTTGAATTCTCTTATCTCCATCATAGAAAGAGTAGGAGGTGAGGTGGTCGCCTTTTTTGAATAAGCAAAGTGCACTTTTAACATTGTTGTTATAATCTAAATAGCTTCTATAATCATTGAGATACATGGCTGAAATCTGCCCACCCTTCGTAGAAAATTCAATCCTAAACTTATCTGTAGTTCTTATAAAAACACTATCCTTTACAGATGGAATTAGACTCTGCTTTATTGTAGAGTCTGAGACAAGTGTATCAACAACATCACGCTGAGGCGTACGCACTTCAATACTATCTTTAGCTTTTGATTGCGCTAATTTTGCTTTTTCAACTTTCTCTTGTTGGGCTTTAAGCTCTTCCTCGCTAGGTTTATTTATTATGGTAAAAACGGTTAATAATAAACCAATTAATACAAGTCCTGTTAGGGTATTACGATCCATTTCTATTTCTTTTTATTTTTTAGTGCTGCACCTACAAACGCAACGAATAAAGGGTGTGGTTGATCTACGGTACTTTTATATTCCGGATGAAATTGAACACCTACAAACCAAGGGTGCTTCGGGATTTCAACGACCTCAACCAAACCAGTATCCGGGTTGATTCCTGTCGCAATCATCCCATTTGATTCGTATAAATCACGATATTCACTATTGAATTCATATCTATGTCTATGACGCTCTGAAATGAGGTCAGAATGAAAAGCCTTACCTATGTTTGACTTAGGGTTCAGCTGACATTTATAAGCTCCAAGTCTCATGGTTCCACCATAATCTGAAATACTTTTCTGTTCTTCCATCATAGCAATTACTGGTGCACTCGTTTTTGAAGCTATTTCGGTAGTATTTGCATCATCAAGGTCTAAGACATTTCTTGCAAATTCTATCACAGCACATTGCATTCCTAAACAAATTCCTAAAAATGGAATTTCACGTTCCCTAGCAAATTGAACGGCATCTATTTTTCCTGCCACACCTCTCGAACCAAAACCAGGCGCAACTAAAACTCCATCCATTTGAGACAATTGCTTCTCTACATTTGACTTATCGAGTTTATCTGAATGGATCCAATTTAAATTAACTTTAGTATCATTCGATACGCCAGCATGAATAAAAGCCTCGCTAATTGACTTGTAGGAATCTTTAAGCTCTACATATTTGCCAATTAGTGCAATATTAACATCCGTCTTGGGATTTTTAAGCCTTTCTAAGAAATGTTTCCACATTTTCAATTCAGGCGTCGATTTTCTAGACAATCCAAGCTTTTCAAGCACCACACTATCGAGCTCCTCAGCTTGCATTAATAAAGGAACATCATATATTGAGGAGGCATCTCTTGCTTCTATAACAGCATTCATGGAAACATTACAAAACTTAGCTATTTTTCTTCGTAAATTTAAATCTAATTCGTGCTCTGAACGGCAACATAGGATATCTGGTTGAACCCCTAATTCAAGTAATGCTTTAACTGAATGTTGTGTCGGTTTTGTTTTGAGCTCTCCAGCTGCAGATAAGTAGGGGATGAGGGTAAGGTGAATAACAAGACAATCCTTTTCATGTTCCCACATCATTTGTCGAACAGCTTCAATATAAGGCAGAGATTCAATATCCCCAACAGTCCCACCGATCTCTGTAATAACAATATCGTATTTGTTATTTTTAGATAACAATTGAATACGTTGCTTTATTTCATCTGTGACATGCGGTATTACTTGAACGGTTTTACCTAAAAAATCTCCTTTTCGTTCTTTTTCTATTACCGATTGATAAATTCTGCCAGTTGTTATATTGTTTGCTTGTGAGGTAGGTACATTCAAAAACCGTTCATAATGCCCTAGATCAAGATCGGTTTCCGCACCATCATCAGTTACATAACATTCTCCATGTTCATATGGGTTTAACGTCCCTGGATCAATATTAATATACGGATCAAGCTTTTGTATGGTAATTGAATAACCCCGAGCTTGCAAAAGCTTTGCTAATGAAGCCGCTATAATACCTTTGCCAAGAGAAGATGTTACCCCACCTGTTACAAAAATATACTTAACTGAATTGGACATATTTATGAGTTGTAACTATGGGAGTCAAAGTTAATATAACATTGTGACTCGGCAACCAAATTAGGACATTTTTATCATTGCTTATTTCATAGGGTATTCACCTTCGTAATTACATGCGGAGAATAAATGATCATATAATATTCATTTTTTGAATCAATGTTCTTAGTAAAGCCGCTGAATGAAAGATTATTTACCAGATTCCCAGGTATCGTAATCTGAAACTTGAATCGGTCGATTTGGCTCTTCATTCGTGAGAGGCTCACAGGCTTTAAGCCACTTTTTGTTGTCTTCAGGCAGCTTTTGGTAATAAGCGGTACCTTTTGTTTTCCATGCAATCTGGTCGTTTTTCAATTCACGAACAATTTTAGCCGGATTTCCTACTGCTAAACTATTATTTGCGATCTCTGTTTTTGCTGTGACAAATGAAAGTGCGCCAATAATGGCATTTTCTCCAACAATAGCGTCATCCATGATCACAGCATTCATTCCAATGAGACAATTAGCTTTCAGCGTGGCTCCGTGAATAATTGCACCATGGCCAACATGAGCGTTTTTATGTAAATGCACGGTTGTACCTGGGAACATATGAATCACACAGTTTTCCTGAACATTTGCGCCGTCATCAATAATAATTTTCCCCCAATCACCTCTGAGCACAGCACCAGGACCAATATAAACATTAGCACCGATAATGACATTACCTATAACTGTTGCTTGAGGGTGAATGTAACTAGATGGATCAACTACAGGAATCCAATCTTTAAATGAATAGCATGACATATTTAAGCTTTAAACAAACTTAATTAAACAAATGATAGTTTCAAATAGGGCTAGGTTAGAGATATAACTATATTTAGAATATTAAAATTGAAAAATGAAAATAGCTGTTGTTTTGATTCTAAGTATTAGTTTTTTATGCTTTTCGAGCTTCGCTCAAAAAAAAGTAACCTTAATTGATAAAAATGAATTCAATGAAATCCTTCAAAGTCATGAAGAAAATATAATACTATTGGATGTGCGGACTCTTGAAGAATTTGAAAAAGGAACAATCAATTCGGCATTAAATATTGATTTTTGGGATCCGGAATTTGAAGACCAATGTAAGAGTCAATTAGATAAAAAAAATAAAATTATTGTCTTTTGCGCAGGAGGAGGAAGAAGTGCTATGGCAAGTAAAAGACTTTCAAAACTTGGATTTAAAACGATATATGATTTGAAAGGAGGTTATGAATCATTTATACTAGAGTAGCTGACAATCAATAAGTTGATACACATCCTATTTAACATAATATTAATTATATTACAATAGTGGTATATTCGTAGAACAATACATATGAATGCCTTATTAAGATATATCGGTTATAAGAATACTGAACAGTTATGGCATGATGAACTGTTTGATATTAAGCAATATAGATTAAATCCTCAAAAGGAAATTATACTGCAAGTACCTGCTAAGTTTCTGCGCCTTGGACAATTAGTTGAACATTTTTTGTTCTCAGAAATGAACACAAATTCGGACATCGAAATTATTGAACAAAATATACAAGTTATCGAAAACAAAATAACAATCGGTGAACTCGATTGCTTGATACTTGATAATCATAAACCAGTGCATATTGAGATCGTTTACAAATTCTATTTGTATGATGAATCACTTCCTGGAAATGAAATTGACAAATGGATTGGTCCTAATCGGAATGATTCCTTAAAACATAAAATTACAAAGCTTAAAAACAAACAATTACCACTGTTACACCACGCAAAGACTGCTACAATTGTCAATTCTTTTGGCTATAAAACAGAGCTGTTTGACCAAAGAGTTCACTTCAAGGCTCAGCTATTTACACCTTTAAAATTTAATACAAACAAGGTCGATTTATTAAATCAAAAATGTATTCAAGGGTTTTACATTTCACTAAAAGAGTTTCATTTATACACTGGTTTTTCATTTTATATACCAAACAAGCTAGATTGGTTAGTAGAGCCACATGATGAAGTGAATTGGATTTCATTTGAAGACTGCCAGATGTATGTAAAAATTCAACATCTAAAAAAAAGATCGGTATTGGTATGGATTAAAACCAAGGTTTCAATTGAAAAATGTTTCATCGTATTTTGGAATTAAAACAAGCATGGTTGTCTTAAAATGCGTATCCTAAACCTACTTTATTGATACCCTTTGTGAAATTCTTTGAATCTGCCCCACTATTTATACCGTATTCATAATACATATAGAGGTTATTAAAATATAGTTCAAATAACACCCCTCCTCTAAACACTGGTAGGTTGAAATCAGAAACCTCTCTCAAGGTGTATTTCTCATCATCGATTTCGTATATAGTTTTTTGAATACCTTTCTTAAAATTAATTCCTGGAACTAGACCTATTCCGAATTTAAATTTATTTAAAAACCTAATCTTTCGGTTTAATGCATAAAGCATAATAGGGAAATTTATCGATCGAATTTTCACTCTATTAAAATTCGTATTGGAATATACATTAGGCCCAAAGGTAATACCAGTAGCACTTATATTAGCATATTGATCTATCATATTAAAAGAATGCTCATTATACTGTATTCCAATTGCTGCATCAATTAATTCAGGCTTTTTATTGAATCTGAATAACAGTTTTATGTCATATTGAAGACCACTTAAAAAGTTATCATAAATAGCGGAGTTTTTTGTAAAATAGCTCGACCCCAAACCGAATTGAACATTCCATATTCTAGCAGTATCGATGACATGGTAATTATTTATGTAAAATGACTCTACAACAGTTAATAAAAAGTCTTCATCTTCAACACTTTGAGCATTGACAGATTGGACAGACAATAGAAAAAATAAGAGCAGTTTTCGAAGAGACATTTTTTATTTATGAATATAGTAAATACAACTATTTAACTAAAATATATTATAAGATATTTAACCCAAAAACTCCATGTGACAAACGAAACAAAATGAATATTTCCGTGTTCTAACTGAACGAAATTGCTATTTTTCGATTAAACAAAGAGCTGAATGGAGTCGACTACTGATATGCAAACCTTGTTAGATTTAGAATTTGATAAAATTCTAGAATGGTGTGCTTCCTTTGCCTTGTCAGAACAAACAAAGAAAAAGTTACTAAGCACCACTCCCCTTTCTGATTTTAATAAGCTCCAACAATCACTTTCTCAGCTTCAAGATTTAAAACGCATTAAGGACGCAGAAAAAGGATTTCCAGTTATAGAATTTGAGGCACTTGATGAAGAGCTTAAACTTCTAAAAATTAAGAATGCTGTTATTCCATTAAGTGGCATCTTAAATATTCATCAAGCATCTTTTTTAATCAATAGTATAATTGATTTCTTTAATCAACATGCAGAACAAAGTTATGACGCTCTTGAGGAAGTTCTTGAAAACACTTATGAAACACAAGATATCATAGCCCCCATTGAAAAAGTAATTGATCCTGCTGGACAAATTAAAGATTCGGCATCGCCAGAATTAAAATCAATCAGAGATGCTATCCGAACAACTCAAAGACAAATCAAAAGGAATTTTGATAAAGAATTAAGAAAACTTTCTAAGACAAACTTACTTTCGGACACAAAAGAAACAATCATCAATAACAGAAGAGTTTTCTCCATAAAGTCTTCATATAAAAAACAGTTTTCAGGTCTTGTATTAGGAAGTAGTAAAACCGGAAATGTTGCACACATTGAACCAAACATAAATATCGGACTCAATGTAGAGCTAGATCATTTATTTATTGATGAGGAAAAAGAAATTTATAAAATACTAAGAGACCTGACAAGGGAAATGGCCTCTCATGATTGGTTAATACACGCATACAACAAAGTACTTCATAACTTTGATTTAATTCATGCCAAATACCGTTTATCCGTTGCAATGAAAGCTGTAAAACCTAATCTTACTACAGCTCAGGTTATTGAGGTAAATGGGGCCCTCCACCCTATTCTAAATGCGAAAAATAAAAAAGAAAACAAGCCAACATTTGGACAAAATGTTTACCTAGATAAAACACAACGTATTTTAGTAATCTCCGGTCCTAACGCAGGTGGTAAAAGTATCACTTTAAAGACACTTGGTCTCTTTCAAGTTATGGTTCAGTCAGGTTTATTTATACCTGCAAAAGAAGACAATAGATTTGGGATATTTAAGCAAATTTACTCCGAAATTGGTGACAATCAATCTATTGAAAATGAGCTTAGCACCTATTCATATCGCCTAAAAAGAATGAAGAAGTTTTTAAGGCTCTCGAACTCAGAGACGCTTTTGTTGCTTGATGAATTTGGTACCGGTTCTGATCCTGAATTAGGAGGAGCTTTGGCAGAAGCTTTTTTCGAAGCACTTTACAAAAAGAAAATATTTGGCGTTCTAACAACCCACTACAGCAATATAAAATCGAGAGCCGTACAGCTTCCAGAGGCTATAAATGGCTGCATGCTTTTTAATGCTGAAAATCTTGCACCTAAATTTGAATTCAAAATTGGTCAGCCAGGGAGCTCATTTACGTTTGAAGTAGCTCAAATAAATGGTGTTCCGAAAGAATTACTCGTTAAGGCTAAGAAAAAACTAGACCAAGAAAAACTCAAGCTAAACGACTTGCTATCTGATCTTCAAAAAAAAACAAATACCCTAGAACAGGAAATCTTAAAGCATCGGGAAGAATCATCGGTATTTAATGAAAAATCAGAACGAATTGACAGTTCAAAGGAAAAACTTCGATTGAAATATGAAAAAGTTAACAAAACAATTCAACTACAAGAGAAACAGTTGGCGGCTGGAAAAAAAATGCTAGAATTCATTGAGCTTTTTAAAAATAGTAAAGGAAAAAAGGTGAACGAGGAGTTGTCACAACAGGTTATGCAATTTATTAAAGCGCAGAAAACCAAAGACGATGTCAAAAAGAAAACAAATAAACCGAAAAGAAAACTAAGCAAGAAACAAGTTGAATCTTATCAACAAGAACGAATTATTATTGGTTCTAAAGTTAAAATAATAGCCACGAAACAAATAGCCATCGTTGAAGAGCTCAAAGGAAAAGATACCACGCTAAGTATCGGAAACACAAGAATAAAGGTAGCTCTTGACAAACTGATTTGGGTTTCTTAATGGCTGAGAAAAATCCATATTAAAATTTAATGTGATCCTAAACAACTGTTTAACAGTACTTTGAAACATTGTTATGAGTACTTTATTTTTAGTTGAGAATTTTAATATTTAGGGATTCCCTAGAAATAACACGAATTATTTACTACCTTCATATTGCTAAACTACAATAACTCTACATCATGGCTACGGTATTTGAAACGCGGCTTATCGGTAATATCGGTAAGGATGCTGACGTGAGAAGTATGGAAAACGGTATCGTTGCCATAAATTTCCCTGTCGCACACAACAAAAATTGGAAGGACAAACGAACAGGTGTTCTGAAAACAAAAACCACCTGGGTGAATTGTACCATATGGAAAAAAGAAGGAGCCAACATGAAGATTGTGGATTACCTAAAAAAAGGAACATTAGTTGACCTAATAGGCACTCCATTTTCAAAAGGTTATCTTCATGACGACCAAACTGTTCGTTCTGAAATACGACTAAACATATCGAAAACCAATATCTTGCGTACCACATCTAAAGAGGATGCTAACATCCAAGAATCCGGTGAATCTTCCAATAATACAGTAGAAGATTTCTCGATACATGAAGATGAATTTTAATTTTTTTTAAAATCCATTTTCTCGCTTATAAAAATCTATTATATTTGCAATCCAAATTCTTCCTTAGCTCAGTTGGTTAGAGCATCTGACTGTTAATCAGAGGGTCCTTGGTTCGAGCCCAAGAGGAAGAGCATTAAACGGTTATGCTATATTAGTGTAACCGTTTTTTTATTGCCTTATGTCAAGAAGAATATTTTATCCTGTTGTTTTCCTTCTAATTCCTCTTATTGGCATGCTGATCAGTGATCAAATCATTTGGTCAATTTATGATTTTATGCTCATGGGATCTCTGTTGTTACTCGTTGGTTTTGGAATTGACCGCATATTAATTCATGTAAACGCTTACACCAAAAGATTTATTTATATCTCATTAATTGTTTTGTTGTTCATATTTGTATGGATTGAGCTCGCTGTTGGTGTTTTGAATATTTAGTTTTAATAGAATATTTGAATTCATATAGTTGCAACTCCAAAATGCAATAAAACTCAAAGACTTTTTAATAGAAATATGAATTTCACTTAAGATTTAGTTTAAATTTGATTTTTTTTAAAAGTCATATTTATTCATGTACGAAAAAGACAATGAATTCATACTGCGAATTCGAAGGGGTGAAGAAACTCCAATAGTTGAAATGTATCGACTCTATCGTGATGAATTTATTATTTGGTCTACCAGTCAATTCCCGATTCAAATTGAACAAGCAAAAGACACCTTTCAAGATGCTATTATTGACTTTCAAGAAAATGTAAAATCAGGGAAACTTGTAACATTATCATCAAGTGTAAAAACCTATTTATTTCAAATTGCTAAGTACAAGATTATTAATCTTTTAAAACGTGAAAAACGAAATACTTACATTGAAGAGACTGAATTGATAAACAGGGAAAAGCAAGACTACATGCTAGCTGAAGAAATGAAGTATAAACTTGAGGATATCAAACAAGCAATTTCAAACCTACCAGAAGATTGCCAAAAGCTACTGAAATTATATTATTTCAAAGAATATGACATGAACTCTATAGCTAGAGAATTAAATTATAAGAATTCAGATACTGCTAAATCTAAGAAGTCTATTTGTATGAGAAAACTCTTGATAGAATTGAATAAGCTTTCAAAAATATTAGTTTTATGATTCCTACAGAATACATATCATTATTCGAGGCTTATCATCAAAAGCAATTATCAGGGAAGTCTCTTACCGAATTTGAAGCACGTCTTTCCTATGATTCAGAATTTAAATCTCACTATTTAGAGTTTTGCAATTTAGAAAATGGAATCAAACAACATTTTCATAAAGAATCCCTTAAAGAAAAATTGAAAGCTGAAGATGAGTTAATTGATGTACGGATTAAATCAAGGTCGTTCAATAGACGTATTATAATTTCAAGTATTGGCTTAGCTGCTGGACTTGCTCTTGTCTTTGGTCTTTATCAAAATAATTCTAATCAAAGTAAAACTGCCAAAACATTATGGCCATACGAGGAAGGACTCCCTGTTCAAATGGGGCATTCAAATAAATACAATTCGGCTATGAATGCTTTTAAAGTTGAGGATTGGAATAAAGCATTCACTCTCTTCAGTGATTTTGAGTCAGATACAGCAACATACTTTGCTGCGTTAAGCCAATACCAGCTAGAGAAAATAGATAAAGCCTCCAAATTATTATCCTCAATAGACGAGACTTCAGCTTTTTATATGGATGCAGAAATACGAATTGCCTTAATTAGATTACAACAAGATCATAAAGATACAGCCACTAAGTTGCTCAATAAGATACGTCTCGATGAAAATCATAAATTTTATGATTTAGCTGGTCGTATTTTAAAGAAAATATAAATTATTAGTAGGCCACAACATATTGCGCCTATTATGTAATAAAACCGCTCCAGACCTGTTGCTTCCATTTGTTTTTGAAAGCTTTGATTCGGTCCATAAAATTGATGACCTGCCCAGTAATAAGGAGCAGCCATACTGCTGTTTTTAGCTGATGAGATATAATTCCTTTGACCCTGCCTCAACGAATGATTGGACCCCATACCAAGTGCAAGATTTTGATAAAATGATTCCATAATCTTGTGGGAAGCACGGTCATCTAAGTCCCAAAATGTTGATAGGATTTGCTGAGCACCCATCATGTAAAAAGCACGAGGAAAGCCATTCACCCCATCGCCAGAATTAAACACTCCTTTCCCCGACGAACATGCGTTTAATATGACTAAATTAGGATGAACTTTAGATTCATAAATATCTTTTATTCCTATTGAACAATCGCTAAACGTTAATTCAGCAGCTTCGCGTTGAACATCACTACCATTTCCATGACCAGAATAATGCAATATACTTGAGATAGTATTTTTAAATGTTGAAGAAGTAGCATCTTGACCTTTATACAAATTAGCGCCATACTTAAAATCTTTAGCGAAAAGCTCCGCAAAAGGAAGGGATAAATTATCGTTATACTGCGGTACAAAAAGATCTATTTGCCATGGACGAATAGAAGATGAAACTTTCAAATCACATGCACTAAACAAATATTGAATATCTACATGATTCAGTAAATAATCTAACTTACGATAATCTTTAGTTGAAGTATTTGAAGATGAAACAAGCAGAGCCTGAAAAGCAATTTGAGTAAACCAACCTGAAGGTGAAATAAACAACTCATCATACTTCGATAATTCAACATACTTGAAAAGTATTCTGCTTAATTTAATTGAAGAAGTGACATAATCATTAAAATCTCTAGCTTGTATTGCCTTGTAAAATAAATCAACATCTGATTTATCTACGTCAAGCTCAACCAAATTAAATTGATCTCTTGAAACAATCAAAACAACTGGTTTTGGTACAGATGAAAATTCTAAATAGCATTGCCTTTCATTTAATTCTTGCTGAACATCCTCAATGCTTTTTAAAACAGTATTTTGTGACTCATTCCATTGTTTTTTATCTTGGTATTTTAATTGTTGCATACAATGAAAAACATCATTCACGTCAACAATACCCATAACCTTGTATTCATGATAGATTTGATAAATACGCTCAGTAAATGGGGAAAGACCGTAAAGAGCTATTAATTGATTAGGGTTCTTTGTTTTAAAGGAATTTATACCATCCTTCCAAAGTTTTTTTGATAAATTAAAAATAGAATCTTGTTTACCCTTTAATTCGATATCTGAGGTTAATCGATATTTTTGATAAAGTGTACGATGGTATTGTTTCGCACAACCCAATGCTTCGCCAACATTTACAATGTTTTTAGTATTATTTAGATCGAAAACAGCAAGTGCAGCTTCAAATAGATCGATTGTTTTTTTAAATTCAAAAGCATTCGGCTCCGGATGCGCGTATTGGTACAATAATCCTTTTACATAGGCAACCCTTGCTATTTCATAATGATCGGGTCCAAACATGCTCGTATAAATGGCTATGGCCTTATTGTATAGTAGATTAGCTTTGTTTTCGAGCCTGATTAACATGCCTCGGTTTGTCAAATCCGAATTGAAGGCGTGAACTAAATCTACATGTGCATTGGCGTAAAGGTGATACGTTCGTGCCAATTCAAAATGAAAATCATTATTTGACTTATAATTTCGAATGTTTTTTTCGTAAAACGGGAAGACATTTTGCTCATATTTATTGAGTAAACGTTTGGCATTTCCTTCACTTAAAGAAAGTTTATTCGATTGAGCCATTACATTCCAAATCCAGCAATCTTGAGTTACTAGATTTTTTAATTGTGAGACAA
>Ga0206131_10000811_pt1 | contig 42106 bp, 22 predicted proteins | sample Helgoland_Spring_FD_148636 | JGI IMG/M metagenome (GOLD analysis project Ga0206131, IMG submission 148636) | Pelagic subsurface seawater microbial communities from Kabeltonne, Helgoland, North Sea - Helgoland_Spring_Bloom_20160517_1 | ecosystem: Environmental > Aquatic > Marine > Epipelagic ... | reverse complement strand
ATAATTTCTGCCTCAACATCGATACCGTGCATGGACTGTGCGTCCTGTGCGGCTTCGAATGTCCAGCGAGCCTGTAGCTTACGTGTCTTGGCTTCTACTGGTTGCTTCAAGATTTGGATTGAGATCTGGTTACCACCGTCACCTTCCATACCAGCAGTAGCACCTGCACGACCTGTTGTGCTTGTTGCACTGGTTGTGCCGGAATATGCTGTTGCAATCTTGAATGGACTTAGTGCTTCATCACCAGCTACTGTGTCTGTATCGAATGGTGAGCTAGCTGTTGATGTAACAGACTCAGCATAACGAACACGTAGAGTGTGAATCTGGCCAACTGGGCCCTGCATTGGTTGAACACCAACGATTTCGTTGGCGATAACTGTTGGCATAACACGGCGGATAACTGGTAGGATAACACGGTTAAGTGTTGCTACGTTTCCGCTTGATGTTGCGCCGGTTGATGCTGCCTCTGCGAGATACTTCTTAGTATTCTCTAGGACAACTGACATGCTGCTGCGACGTGAACCTTCAAGGCCCTCAAGTAGGGCGTCTTTGGTCTCATCCCAACGGCTTTCTAATAGTACATCTGACATTTTATTGTCTCCTTTGGTACCTTACTTTAGGCCTGCCAACTGGCGTAGTTGAATAATATTAGTATCATCCAATTTTTCTACAGCCGGTTGTGTTTTTGTTTGTTTATCTCCTGTTACCTCACGGCTTTCAGAAATTACTTTCTTAGTAGCCTTGGGTGCAGCACCGTCTAGTACTGCAGGTAGATAACGTTCGAAAGCGGGTTGTAACTTACTTGTTTGTACGCTTTCTAGAAGGTCACGCATAATTGCGCCCTTATCCTTATTGAGCTTAGATAGAAGTTTGTCCATTGTTTCTTTGCGTGTAACGCTTTCTGTAATGGCTTCTACTTGACGCTCTTTACTCTCAATAATCTGCATCTTTTCTGCGTTTGCTGCTTGACTTTCAACTAGTTCAGCATCTTTTACTTTAAGTACTGCTTCTAGTTCACGAATTTCTTTATTTTCGTTGAGATAGCTTCCGCTAAATTCACTTGCAAATGCTTCAAAGATCTTGCGTCCAAAGGTATTTTCTTTGGCTGCTTCGATATCCTCTTTGAGTTGAGTTAGTTCTTTTGTTAGATTGTTAGCAACTGACTCCTGAACAATTTTTGCTGACCGCTCAATAAACTTATCTTTGAGGGTTGCAAACTGCTCACGAGCTTCCTTAACAAGACGTACTTTTGTTTCTACAACATCGTTACGATCTTCCTGGAAGTCTCCAATTTCTTTTGCTAGACTTTCAATAACGAACTTTTCAAGGTTTCCGACAGATACGGCCTGTGCATTGCGGTCTTGAGTTAGTTCTTTAATTTCTTCTGCTAGCTTGGTTACTAGGAACTTGTCAAAAGTGCTTGATGTTTCTTGCATCTTAGCAACAAACTTAGCACGATCTTCTGAGATTGCTTTCTTTTCATGAGCAAACTCTTCAAGTTCTTTTGTGAGATTTTCAGTCACCATACGATCCAAGGCCTCAACCATAACGGATTTGTCATGCGCATATCGACGAGCAAACTCCTCACGGAGTTCTGCCCTAACCAGTTCACGAGTTTCTGTAAGTTTTGAGTCCCAGGCTTCCTGGATTTCTAACTTAGTTTCCTCATTAATTAGGTCACTATCTAAAAGTGGTTTGATAGTATCTAGCATTATAGTCTCCTAGATCTTTAAGTCCCTGATAAGACGAGTTACCTCATCTTTCAAGTATTTTTGCACTTTGTTATTGCTCCCTGCTTCGCGAGCAATTTCTAATGCATTGTGCCCATTCCGCATATTCAATAAGCCTTCATATATGGCTTTAGGATATGCATTCGGGGCACTTGGTTGTGCCACAACATCTACTGTGACAATTTCGAAACCAGATACGTTACCAGAAGATTCGTTGACTTCGCCACTTCCTCTACTACTAACGCCTAGTTTAACTCCACTCTCCATCATGGTCTTTACTAAAGTTCCCATTGGAGTAGGTAATACTTTTAACTTTCCGTAACCGTTTGGTCCATCCATCCACATTTCAGTAATCATATGGCTGACGCGATCTAAATTAATTTTAAGATCGTCGGGATGATCAACTTCACCAAGCACACTGTTGCCTGTTTTTATTTGATCATTGAGCTGCATAACGGCGTTAGAAATCTCAGAGACAGGGTAAACACGCTGGTTGGCGTTCTTTACCCCTCCCTGAATACAAATGCCCTTCATATAGAGATCCTTGCCTTCATTAGCAGTCTCAGTAACGATTCCAGCTTGATCGAAAGTTAGGTGTTCTCTAAGATAGTTCATATTATTGCCTTATCTTACGCTTTGCTCATCGTTGCGCCTTTTGGATCGGCTGCGTCTGTTTGTACGGCTGCTTTAGGTGCACTTCCGCCTGACTCTGCTGCTGAACCACTTGAGCTAGCTACTTTGCCGCCCATGTCATTCTTCTTAGCAACTGGGCCTGAGCTTGCATCGCCTTCTTCAGAATTAGATGGAGTAGCAACTTTTTCAGTGTACTCACGTACAAAAGTTTCTTCCATTTCATCTTCTTCTTCAGCGTCCATGTCCATCTCTGGCTCTTCGTCAGCGTCCATATCCATGTCCATGTCCATCTCTGGCTCTTCTTCGCCGTCCATGTCCATTTCTTCTTCGTCTCCGCCCATGATCTTCTCAAATTCTGCTTTGAGTTCGTCAAGTGCATCTTCGAGGTCAACAACACGATCTTCGATCTCTTCGTCGTCGGCTTCGTCATCTTCTACTGCTAAACCTTGTTCGTCAGCTTCAATGTCGTCGATCATATCGTCGGCAGCATCTCCGCCTAATTCTTCGTCAAAATCACTCTCTTCAACTGCTTCTGCTTCGTCTTCAGCAACTTCTTCCTCATCAACAGTTTCTTCGTCAATAAGGGTTTCGTAAATATCGCGGCTGCGCTCTACTACGATTTCGTGGAAAAGCTCTTCTGCTTTATCTGTATCTTCTGCAATTAGTAGCTCAATGAGCTGGTTAAATTTATCTGACATTTTACGACTCCTTCGTTATAAGGCAAATGTATAATTTTATTTATAGTTTATAAAAATTTTAGGGTAATATGCCCTGTTTTGAGCTCAAAAAATTTACTATACAAAGAATAATTACTATTTTTGTTAAAAGTCAAAAAAAAACCGCCCATCTTATTTCTAAGTGGACGTACATGTTGGCGCCTTAATCCCAACTTGCGAATTATTATAGTTATCTATTCAGCTGCTACAGGTACTGAGTATTGCTTTTTTATATTAGTTAATTCTTTAGCATATTCAGTAATTTTTACATCACTTAGCATACGCAATCGGTTTATCTGCTCTAGTGTAAGTCTGGTCTTACGAGTATCGGTTTTTTGTGCAACAGACATATCTTCCTTTGGGTGTACTTGCAAAGGATTCTGCTTTTTGTCTGATTCTATTAGGCTTTTTAATTTCATAGTATTATTTATGCTGGAACTTCAGTTGGCGGTGGTGTTCCTGGGATTGGGCTTTGTGCTGATCCGGTTGGACCTCCTGGTGCGCTGGCCCCTTCTCCTTCTGGCGCTTCTACGCCCTCTTCTCCACCACCCTCTTCTGGCACATCAGGCATAGCAAAGTTATCCAAATCACTTTCGATGCCACCTGGTGTAATACCAACACTACGCATGTTTGGCGTGTCAGTTTCTGGTTCGTCATTTTCTTCAGCCCACTGTCGTGAGTTTTGTGCAAGTTCTTCTTCTGTTAGTCCCAAGTATCTTTCTAATAAGAAGCGTTTACTAAAGAATGGATACCCCTCAAGTGCAGTAAATGTGCTAATCTTAGCATTATCTACTTCAGTTTCTCTGAACTTAGCAAAATTTTGTGGAGGGTTAAGGCGTAATTCAAAGCTAGCATTATCAAGCTCTAGTCCTCTCCAACGCAAGAACATTTTGAACTCTCTGTCAAATGTCTTACTAACAAGACGTTGTAGTCTCTTACAATATTCATTAAATCTATACTCTTGAATAAGAGCTGTGCCTACCCTGCCATCGTTATACCCCGTGGCGCCTTCGTCTGGTCCCGTTGGCAAGTAACTAATTGGGATACGCAATCCTCTGAATAGTTTGTTTGTAAAGTATTTGAGGTCGTCAATTTCGCCTAGGTTTGTACCACCAGGCAGTGTCTCAACTTTTGACCCTCTGCCTTCTGCTGTTTGAGGAAAGAAGTAATCCTCGTTTGTACTTAATGGATTGTATGTGGTATCCATGATGTTGGTACCACCGCCTGTTGTGCTTGGAATACGTCGCTGATGTATCTCGTTTTTAACACGCTCAACAAAAGCCATGGCCATGTGTGCTGGCATGTCACCAACATCAACATAGAATACTCTACGTTCTGGAGCACGTTGGATACGATAGATAATAATCGCATCTTCTAGTAATTCTTTTTGTTTGAAAACTTTGAATACGTTTTCTAGTATGCTGTTACCAAAGGGCCAGTTTGTGTCTAAACCTTCTGTTAGCGTGGCATGAACAACATGTTCTGCGCCAATAGCTTTTTCGTTAATAGCATTATCAAATCTGCCGCCGCTCATAGAACCAGCACTGGTGTACACATTACTGGGCTGTACATATCCAGTCTGTTTGTGATCGCCCTGACGATGATAATCATCAGCATGTGTAGCTTGTGTGGCAGTTAAGTTTTGAAAGTTAGGATTAATGTCTTTGCAAACATACTGCTCAGGCTGTTTGCCCTCACTCTCATTTACAATAATTTTTGTGACTTTGGTCATGTCAACCCAGAACAGTTCAAATGTTTCTGGATCACGAATAAACACCTGATCGCCATACTTTAGTGTGTTACGGAACATCTTAAACAACCTCTGATTAAAGTCGTTAAGGTTATTCCAGTTGATCAACTGCTTGCTGATTGTTTCTACTTCGTTTTGACTGGGCTCTTCATGAAAGTGAATATCCCATCCAGTGTTATTCTCTTCGTTTGACTGAGTACAAAACTCTGCAAGAATATCCAGTGCGGCGTTGATTTCACTGTCAACGTCCATGTTCTCATACTGGCTGTAACGCTCAATACGGTTTGGATGGCCAACATAAACCTCAGGCAACTGGCTTGCATAGTTTCCGAACTTTACGTCACTATTACTGCTACTAGGTCCTGCGTTTGATAGCGGACTCTGATTAACAACTTTAAAATGTTTTTTCCAACTCATAACTTATTATAACACCTTTTCACTATTTAACCTAATATAACCTTACTATTTAACCTAATTTAACCTGTGTTCATTTTAACTTCATCAAGGGCTTCTAGTTGCCGCATACCAACCTTATTAACACTTTGAGCAATCATACTATTGCCTGCAGCAATTTCGCTTAGTAGTTCTCTGTCCTGGCTTGACAGATGTACAACATTGGTACTTGGAACGATTTGTTCTATTTGTCCCATAGTCTCTTCTGTTGTGGCGCCATCTTTGATCGCTTGCATCACTTTAGACATTTGGTCTGCCATCCCGCTGAAGGTGCCTTCTCTAAAAGCGTTTACATTGGAAAACATGTTGGACATTTGGTTTTCTGTTATGACTCCTTCATTGCCGTGTAGCATTACTCGTGTACCACTACCAAAGTCTTCCAGTAATTTACCAGTTGCTCCCAGTGACCCCGTGCGCCGTGTTGCCTCTGGAGTACCACTGTCTGCTGCATCTGCATCATCGGAATCATTTGTAGTCGTTGCTGTTGGAGTAAAGACATTTGAAGAACCTGGAAGCTTCTTCAATAGGCTATTAATAGACTCAACAATCACCCCAGATCCCTCTGCGGTCAGTTTCATTATTGTCAGCATCCCTAAATTAGCTTTCCTAACCAGATCGCCCATAGGTCCATCGATAGCGGCTGTCATAGCCTTGCTTAATTCAACACCAGTATCATGCAGCATCTTCGCATGGTTCATCATAGCGGTTGTAACTTTACCAGCATCCTTCATAAGTTCAGTGTGGTCTTGGATAACTTTATTAAGAGCACCTTCTGGACCTAATTGTGTACCTAGTTTTTTTATTCCTAAAAAGGATTTTTGAAGTGTTTCGGACAGGCCGCCGGCGCTGTGACCCACGAGGGCCAATTGCGATCCTAAATCAGCGGCGGATGCCGTTTCTCTGTCAATAGCACTTTTATCAAGACTAGCCAGAAATTCTGTAATACTTCTAGTGTCAGTGCCGGCTTTTATTCCTTTTGTATAATTTTCAATTTCTTTGGTCATAGTGGGATACATCTGCGTTAGCTGAGCACTTTGTTTTGAAGTAATCGTACCAAATTTATGAAATTCTAGAGCCATTCTTCCCATACCAGGTGCTGTTTCTTCCATTTGATTGTATAAATCCCTCATCTGGGTCCTTTCCTTACCCTTGAGTCCATGTAGAGTCATTTGTAACGTAGCGTCTTGTTGAGCTGCTTTTGTTTTTTCTCGCTCTTGCTGTAGTGTGGTGCCATTAATTTTAGCTAACTGACTTTCTATTCCTACTCGTTTCAGGGTTTCTTTGGCTACCATGTCGCCACTTCTGGCGATTTCGTCCATACTCATACCAGCTAACATTAATCGTTCAATAGTATCAGCAGTTCTTACACCCTGCTCTTCAAATCCTACGCCCATACTTAACAATGCACCGCCAACGTCTGTTTGCACAGTTTTGTTTAGTTTGGCAAACTGTCTGGCTCCCTGAGTAGTGCCACCACCAAATAATGACATAGCACTGCTACTTTTTTGCATTACGTTGGTAAGCTGAGTCATAGACAGATTAGCATCGTTTGCAATGGTACGCATGTTATCCATGCTATACCCGAAACTAAACCCACTCTGAGCTGCGGTATTATATGCATCCATCTGCTTGGCCATAGCACCACTTATGAGTCCCACACCAGCTGCTAGGGGACCGAGGATCGCGCCGACACCTGGTATTGCACGGGCAGCCGAACTCATCACACGGTTAATTTCTCCCATGGACTGTGCCATGCTTTCGCCTGTGATACTGCCAAATCTGCTAGCAGACCGGGTCATGGAGTCCATTAGGCTGGACATACCACGGCCTACCCTAGACATTCCGCCTGCGGTAGCAGCCACAGTCTCACTTAGTCCACCAAAACTACCTGATAGTTTGGTTATACTGCTTCCTGCTTGTCGTGAGCGTGAGTTAAGTGCTTGCACACCCTGACTATCAGCGGCGCCGCCATCACCAGATTGTGACTTAATGGCAGCTAAAATACTGCTAAGAGTGCTATCTTGAGCAGCATTATCTGCAACAACTGTTCCAACTCCTGGAATATCTACTGTGACTGCCAATTACTAAATCCTGGTTATATACGCATATAAATACAACTACGGTATATATAATGTATTTACCACGGAGAATGACACAGTGAGCATAGAATCCCCCACACCAGAAGAACTAAAAGTTATGCAGGAGACTCTGCAACGAGCACAAATGCAACCACAGCAATCTGGTAATCCACTTAGTGGATATATGAGAACACCACAGATTTACCTTAGTTTACCCAGCAAGGGTAAATTTTGGAAACCTGGTAGCATTGATATGCCAGCTAATGGCGAACTACCAGTACTGGCAATGAGCACCAAAGACGAACTTATACTTAAAAGTCCTGATGCATTGCTAAATGGTCAGGCAGTAGTAGATGTTATTGAGCATTGTATACCAAATATTAAAGATGCCTGGGAAATACCAGTTTGTGACTTTGATGTTATTCTTATAGGTATCCGTATTGCCAGCTATGGCGAACAGATGGAATACACCAGTGCATGCCCTGGTTGTAGTGAAACAAACGAATACGAGATAGATTTACGCAGATTTATTGACATGCAAGTAGACATATCTGGTTATGACCATATGACTGAATACCGAGATCTAAGAGTAAAACTTAAACCTGCAACATATCGTGCAATTAATTCCAATAACATGGAACAGTTTGAACAACAACGCATGCTTGCAGTTGTTAATGCTACTGATTTAACTGAAGAAGAAAAACTCAAACAATTTAATGAAGTTTTTTCCAAACTTACTGGACTACACGTCCGACAGATGGCAGAAACTGTAGAGTATATTGAAATGCCGGATGGAACCCTGGTATCTGACAGATTGTTCCTTAATGAGTTTATTGAGGGTGCTGACAGGAAAATCATTGATGTTGTCCAGAAACATCAGAAGGAAATTAACGACGGCGTGCCTGAAAAAGACATCCCCACACAGTGTCCTGACTGTCAGCACAGTTATACAACACCATTTACGTTTGACCAATCAAATTTTTTCGAATCCGTATCCTGACCTTGAGCTCTGACGAAATCCAGAAATTACTGGATGGTTATGATCAGGATACGAGAAAATTTAAGAAGAGGCTCTTGGAGGCATGCTGGTACATGCGGGGCGGTCTCAGTTACAGCGAGCTACTGAATCTAGGTGTAAACGATATTCCAATTATAGAAGAAATTATTAAAGATAATCTTGAAACTACCAAGAAGAGCGGATTGCCGTTCTTCTAAGTGGTCGGGGGGTTTTTATTATCACTTGATACGTACTCTTCAGCACGTAAAGTAAGTTTATTGCCTATGCTATGTGGGCTTAAGACTGCATCACCCTTGATATACGTGAGTTCTACCTTATCAAATAAATCAAATTTAAATCCTAAGTCCTGGATTTTGTCAACAAATTCAATAAAAGCAGCTTCAACTTCGCTTTTTGTTCTTTTATCTATAGTATCCATATACATTCCTTTAGCATCCATATACATTCCGTTTTAGGTTTAGTATTTACACCTGGACAATACTCTTATTATAACTTACTATATGATTCTGTCAACCTAAACGGATGAACTAACGTTCATCCAAACACTTCACTAACGTTCCGTGTTTGATCTCTTATAATTTGATCTCTTATAATTTGATATTACCAAAGTGTTTCAGTCAGACGGAACCAATCCAAGGTTCCGTCGATTTTGGTGACATTACCGTCGTTTATCCAGCATCCGGAAGTAGGTGTTTTACACTACTCATTGGGCTCTGACCTTTCCCAACCTACGTCGACATCATATGTGTTATACTGCATAAAACTGTTTTATGCGTTATACTACATATTACCCCTCGCTTCGTTCCTGGTGCTAAAGGGTTTTCATGAGTAATATGTGTTGTTCGAATGTCAGCAGGTCATTCTACGTCGAACCCAGGGTTCACAGAAACAACGTGTACGTGTGTAGGGAGCGCCTACTTTTTCCACAATCCAATAATAACTGATGGATCAATCTTATGTGCTGATGGTAAGGGTTCTAGGTGAGCCAGTTAGTCTTGATTTGATTCTGTAAGTATCTTTTGACTCTGATGAACACGAACACGTATGTGTCCATTATACCATTCATCTGATTCTAATACTTTATGCCTAAACTGTTCTCTTGCTTCAATGTAAGAACACTCTCCTTTACTGTAACAATAGTAGAGTATCTCACGTTTAAAGCAGCTTTTGCCGAGTGCTTCGATGTCTGCCGTTAGTGCGTCTGATGAGCCATAATAATCGCGCCAGTCTGATTCTACAGTAGTGCGCCGTTTGTTTTTTTTGCCTTTAAGCGGTGGTTTCGTTTTCTTAAATTGTGCCAGTTTTTTGCCAATGTATCGTCTGCCATTAGTATTGTTAGTAATCAAGTAAACAAACCCTACTACATCTTCAGGAAGTTTTGTAATTTCAGTTAATGTTACCCCGTCAGACTTTATCCAATTTGTCATCGTCTTTTATATATCATTTGCGAATGTTAAATTTGCATATTTCTGAATCTACCACTCAGTTACGTGAGATTTATCTAAAAGTTTACTTTTAATACATTTTGTTTGGCATTCTAAATTATCAAATTTCTTAAAACCTGTTTGCCACCACTCGTCTTGGAGTATTTTATCTAATGTATTATTATACATGTTAAACTTAGTTTCTGCAAGATCATTCCATTTTTTATTATGTGGATAACGTAGTGCAGTCCAGCAACACGGATAAAATTCTCCTGTTGCTTTTAAAAACACTCCCTTGTTTCCTATATAACATAAAGCAGGGTACTCATTGCTTTGATTTAGTTCTAAAGCACGATTCCAAAATAGTTCTTTGAGATCTGATCCAGGCCGAACTTTGTCGCTTAGTATAGTTTGGACTCTTTCAAATCGATGACCGTCAGCAACAAGATCTGAGTTAAGTGGCTCAAGCAAGTCGTTACTGCCGTATGCGTCAGGATATTTACTGCCAAATTTTGTACTTTTAGTAAGTTGCCAGCAGTCAATAGTGTGTATTTTTGCTAAATTGTGTATATTTTCAAGATCCAGTTCATTAAATCTAAATGCTATTGATGCAATTACAGTATAAGTTACTTGGTTGTGTTTGACAAAAGTAGTTAATCCAGATATTATACTTTCCCAATTACAATTAACACGATACTTACTATTGCTTTCTTGGTCCCAGCCATCTAGACTCCAGTGGATCTCGTCATGTTCATTAAGTATATCTGATAGTGACTTCCACCATGTTTCTGTTTTATAACTTCCGTTTGTTATAATTAGTAACTGTATAGCTGGATTTATTCTCTTAATCCATTCAACAATTTGAATAAACTGTTTAGCATAAATCGGATCACCATCATCGCCACAGAAACTAATTTTTTTTATTTGAGATATTCTTTCTTGACCAATCTGCTCTTGAAAAAACTTTAAATCTAAACTACGATTTAACAGTGTTTCAGGAACTTCTGCACGAGTACATCTTGGGCATTGTAAAGTACAAATACTACTTACTTCAATGTGCCAATGCTCGAGAGCTAAGTTACTCATGATTCGTCTTTCATTATTTGGATCTCTTTTCTCCATTGATCTGTAAATCTACTTACAGAGTTACTAGTAGAACATGCTAACTTACAAGTAGGATTTGGATTATCTGTATTCCAAGTTTTTTCTACTTCACTGATATCACTAATTAAAACATCTAAACTATTTCCTAACCAGCAACAAGGATATAATCTGCCCTGTGCGTCAATATATGCACTCTGTTCATTTAAAACATGGCATTTAATTGGGCCAGTATTTGGCAATGGATCAGCCCAATCATCAGGCTGTTCTAATCCAGCAATAGGGGTTCTTTTTGAAACTTTGGCCCGAAACCATGAGAACCCCAAGTCTCGGGATAACTGCTCTGCAGCATCAACCTGATGTTGGTTATGCCGGTAAATTAGCATATCCCAGTGAGCATTTCCGCCAGCATCAATAAATGCTTTGACATTGTTCATAACTTTTTCCCATATAACGTTTACACGATATATAGAGTTTGTGTCTTCTAGTCCGTCAATGCTAAACACCACATAATCATTAGGGTTATTAAATAATTTGCCTACTTCAGACCACCATGTAGTAGTCTGCAACGCACCGTTTGTGTTAATACCAAGTGTTATACTAGGATTAATATTACGGACGTATTTAAAAATGTCTAGTGTATGCTTCCCAGCAACTGGATCACCATAATTGCCACACATAAACACCTTGTCTAATTTAGCAATAGCATTGTCGTCAAAATGCTCTAGCAACTGATCAATACGTAAGTGATTCTTTATGTTTTTATTAAACTCTGGATTAGTTTCACGAGCACATAACGGGCATGCTGCTTGGCATACGTCAGTGCTTTCCAAATGTAATACTTTTATTTCTCTGCTCATACCATCTCAACATCAGTGTCATAGTTAGTAAATCCATTCTCTTTTACAACCTTGAGCAAATTGTTAACTCTACCAGTTAGTTCATCTTTGTGTGACACAAGCCAAATACTCTTGTTACGTTCTCTTGCCATCTGTTTAAGTACTGCTAGTGCACTCTCAACTCCACTAACGTCCATTCCGCTGTCAACAACTTCGTCAATAAACAACAAGTTGATAGGATGATATAGGCTTTCCCAAACGTCTCGGAACGCCCAACTTAAACTTAAAATAAGTCTATTACGCTCTCCTCTACTAAGGTTGTCAAAGTCTAGATCCCGTCCCAGTTCCTGTATTTCCACACCTAAGTCGTTCATAAAACGAACTGAATGAGGTAATCCCATCTTGTCAAGATAATGAGTTAATCGAGCATTTAAGAACTGCAAGTTCTGATCAATAATACGTTTGCGTATGAAACTGTCTTTGTTTGTTAATAGTTTTAACAAGAACTCCTGGTGATCTCGTATACGTACTAGTTCGTTAACTGTATTCCAGTCAACAGGCTCAACGCCAGTTTGTGTCATCTCCACGATTTGTTCTGCGTATGGATCAGCTTCATTACTGCGATTTTCTAGCTCTTTTGCTAAACTATCCAAACTACTACGGTGGTTATATGCATCATCAATTGTATCATAAAATACTTTTGGAGCAACTCCCAACACACCTTCACTTAATATTTCTAAATGATCCGCACGTTGCGTTTCATTAGCAAGTATAGACATAGTTGCTTCTTGTCTTGTCGCTACTTTACTAGCCAAAATTTCTTCCTGCTTGCCGTCATGAATTTCCTGGCCACACGTACTGCATTTATGTTCTTCAAGTAGTGCAATTTCTTTATCTAGACGTAGGATTAACTTTTCTTGCTTAGTATTATCAGTGTCAATTCCAACAATCCAACGCTCTGCTTCTTGCCGTTTCTTTTGATTTTCGTAAAATCCGTCAAGTAACTTATGATTAGCAAGCTCGCTGTCAATATCAACATGACTTAGACCATCAATACCGTCCTTAAGGCTAGCAACATCTTCATCGCGTTTTGCATGCCAGAGCTTCTGTCTTTTCCGAAGGCTATCAATCTGCTCTTCAACTCGCTTGTTTGCGTCTTCAACTGCCTTAACACGATACTCTTCTTCAGTAATCATGTTCTTTGTTTCTTTACACAGCTCTTTAAGTGCATCTGCCTTTTCACTTAACAGAGTGATGCCCAGCATCTGTTCAATTATATCACGCTGATCATTTGCACTTAGACTAAGGAATGGTTGCGTGTAAGTGTTAAGCGCAACAAGATGCTTAAACATCTCATGACTCATGTGCAATAATTTGTCAATATAGTGTTGCGTTTCTCTACTGTCGCCTTGTTGTTCTTCAGTTTCAACTTCACCAACCATAAACTTGAGTACGTTGGGCTTACGACCACGTTCAATACGATACGTGATGCCGTGTAACTCGAAGTCAACAGTAACCATCATAGACTTGCCGTTGGTCTTATTAACTAGGTTATCTTTTTTAATATTAGTTAATGCTTGACCGTAGAGAGCATAACTGAGTGCATTGATGATTGTGGTTTTACCCGTGCCATTTCTGGCGCCTGAGTCGTCACCTCCTTGATCTAAATTTTCACCCAGCACAAGAGTTAAGTCTCTACGGTCAAAGTCTACAGCCTGGGTTTGATTGCCCACGCTCATAAAGTTCCGTACGGTTAGTGTGTTTAGTTTAAACATATGTAATTGTACTTTATTTTGAGTGAGAACGCAATAACGAAAACTCTGGAAAAAACTCTTCAAAATTTTGATTTCTAGCACGATCTTTGTTATCATTGAGCCTAAAGAATTCCGGCAACATATAACTATCATCCCTGCTATTCATAAATTTTAATGCTTTAGTCCAGTAGGACACTAAGTGATCTGTGTCATTTAACGATGACAAGAAGGAAATATGATCTTCATACACCAGGTTCAATTCCTGTTTAAATTGTTCTGGAAGAACTGTTAGCTGCAAATGATTAGGGGTTATAACAGTATTAACCCTCATGTTAGATGCAGATAACCCTAAGTTTGTTAACCAGTGTTTTTGTAGCACAGGCAGATTATAAGCATTCATTAGATGCAAGATGCTTGTTATTTTAAATTTTATATTTGGAAGGTCTTTTATTTTATGATAGTTTTGTTCTAAAACCTCGTATTCTGCACCGTGTCTGATGTAATTTGCTTGTTTTCCAAATACATCTATGCTGGCTCCAATCTCAATATTAGTAAAGTTACTCCAGTAATCCAGTAAGTCATAATCTTTAAAACGCAACATACTGAAGTTTGTATTATAGGTAACCGCCACATCTAATTTATTATCGATGAAGATATCAAGTATTTTATAATGCTCTTGATTTAAGATTGGCTCACCGCCTGCAAAATAGACACTTTCTATATGATCTAAGTTGTTCTCTATATAAGTTAACAACGTGCTCTTGTCGATAACTAAGTTATCCAAATATGTAGTAGAGCCGTATAACCTATTCTCTTCATTTGCTATTTTGTTACTAAACTTTCCACTACACATCCTGCACATAAAATTGCAGACGTTGCTCAATCTAATATCTAAATGCTTTAATTTAAAATTTGTAAACTCTCCGTCTGGGCTAGTTTGCTTAGTTGGAATATCCATAAACTTTTTCCAATTACGATTACTATCTAATCGTCTACTAGTCAGATTACTGTCTTCTCTTGACCAGCAATTATTGCAAATGTCAGGACGCTTTTTATTCAATAAGTCTAATCGTAACTTCTTGTATGGCTCGTTGTTGATAATATTTTCTAAACTGTCGTCGTTAATGTTGCCTAACTCGAACTTATCGTTAAACTCACAGCATGGACCAACCTGTCCCTGTGGGTTAACATACGTGTGAATCCATGGCAATATACATAGTGTGTCCTTATCATTTTCACGACTTTCCCAAGTTCCGGGTATTATGTTATATGAAATAGAATCTATTTCATTAGTAAAATGATCAACACAATACAATAATTGTGGGTGAATATTAGTATTGGTAGTTGTTATGGTAACAAAAAATAAAGGGAAATCTAGCAGTGACAGTATTTCGTGCAATGCAACAAGAGCTATCCCTGGGTTAGTCAAATCGTTAAATATGTCATATTCATTGTACAAGACTTCTAGTCGAAAATCATCAGGGATATTCTCTTGTTTATGAGCCTTAATAGAGTTATATAACCAGTTTTTTCCGTTGGTATGAAACTCTACTAAGTTAATCTGTGGCATTATAGATTCCTGTAAATATCTAACATAAGACTTTTGTCATACTGCGGACTGTCCAATTGTGTTAGGTGTGAAGTGACAATACTATCTACGCTTTCAAAGTTTACTTCTCCTTCAAAACTAAGAGCATGCTCTTCTGAGCCTACCCTGGGGATAATACTAAGTTCTCGTAATCCAAATTCTGGAATAAATTGTTCCTTAATAAAATTTGCTTCTTCATAACTAATGTCAACGTCTAGTTCAACACGACAATACATGTTTGGCTTCAAAACAGTGTCTGTATTTTCAAGTACATCACTTAATAAAAAGCGGCGATACTTTGGGGCGTCGGGCCATTCAATATATTCAGGCTCACCGCCCCAGTCTAGCACCATCGCGCCGCGAGCGTCATCACCAGCATCCGCGTAGTTGTGTGGGAAACTATTACCAATGTATGTAATATTTTTTGCTGTTTGACGTTTATGGAAGTGACCAGTAAACACCGTTTCACTTTTTAAATCCTCACGCTTAAGATCACTCACATCAGGCATGCGCACCATTGCGTTCATATAAAAGCTAGGCAATTCTAAATGCCCAAACATATATTTGCATTCAATTTTTGACACCTGAGCAAACTCTTTGCCAACCAGCCAGGGCATAACACAAACATCATCTTCTACTGTAATATCATCATACAGCCTAATGTTATCATATTTTTTAAGCCAGGCTACACTATTCATTTCTCTAGTATCGCGATAGTGCTCGTCATGATTGCCAGGAAGAAATACAACCTGCGTAAATTCTTCACTTAGTCGATCAAATGCACGTATACTGTAGTTGAGTGTACTAATGTTGATACTAGCACGGTTATGATGCCAGTCACCCAAAAATACACAAGTTTCACAATTATTTGCACGACCCTGCTCGATAACAAAATCTACAAAGTCTAAGCAATCCTGGTTGTGTGTGCGTGAATTGCTTTTCAAACCAAAATGAATATCCGTGAAGAATATTGCTCGTTTAAATAAGTTCATATTTTACTCTGATTTTTTTGTGTCAGTGTTGGCAAACTGTCTAGTGTAACTAGGATTCAGTCCGTTCTGTTCCAGTATGTCGTCTCTGATATTCTGGCCCTTCTTTTCCAGATTAAGTACTCTGGTAAAACTGTTGGTAATGGTTGCAGTGTAGTAAGCAAAAGGATTGTCACTTTTATCTTCATTAAACTGTAATCCCATATAGCACAACTGAGTTATAGCAGTGCCCTGCATTTCATCATTGTAGGTGTAGTTGCGCCAGTTGTATCTGGTGCCATACCTCTCCACAAGTTTTAGGAACATCATTGCCAGGTTTTTTGTTATCTCGCCACCTTCTGTGGTAAAGTGTCCGTTCTCCATACCACCAGTCCAGTGGCTTTTGCCCACACATATTAATTCGTTGTTTTCATCAAATCTAAAATGCTGATAGGGAGGAAAGTTGAGTTTAACATGATGATCCATTACTGTTTTAGGATTCTTTTTTCTGCCAGGTTCAAGTGGAATATGGTCGTAGGACATAATTCTAAATACTAGATCATACTTGTCTATTTTTTTCCAGTCAATTGCAAACTGTGCTTGTTTTACCTGTTGGCCTTGCAGTACAGCTTCTTCATAAGCCCGTTTGCCCAGCCTATCGGCACGATTACGTTTAGCCTGTGCAACTGTGCGAATGTTTACCCGCTCTAAGCTGGGTAAAATAATGTCATACTGATGATCTCTGTCTTCATCTACATAGCTACTAAAAGAATTTTTGGACTTGTGTATTTCCTTTAACAGGTCTTTGTTATTAAGATATTTTTTACGTCGCATGTTAATCCTTTATAATATACTACTATTATACTGTCTATAAATACAAATAGCAAATTATAAAAGGGATATAATGGCAAATTTGTTTGACAATCTAGGGAACAAGATATTTAGTAGATCAACAAGAATTGTTGATGAAGGGCTAAATCGTGCTATTCCTGGTGATAATTTTATTGCAAAGAGTGCCAGGTCCATTATAGGAAGTCAAGCGGAGAGGTTACTTTCCAATGCGTTAAACCCAGGCGGTGCTAGTTCCGGGGGCAACACACAAGCAAACGTAAGTTTTAATGCTGAAAATGACATACGTGCAAGACTTGCACTAAGTCCACAAAGTGGTCCATTATTTTATAAAGATGGCAGTAATCAACTTATGGCACCACTAGGACAAACAGATGGCGTAGTTTGGCCATATACCCCAAATATAAACGTTAGTTACAGTGCAAGTTATGCCGGACAGAATCCTAGTCACACAAACTATACACAACAGAGCTATGGAATGAGCTCAGTTGACCAAATTAGTGTTGTAGGTCAATTTACAGCAAATAACCAAGACGAGGCCAGATACTTGCTGGCTACACTCTGGTTCTTAAAGAGTGCAACCAAAAGTTTTTACGGTACAGACCAAAACAGAGGCACGCCGCCACCGGTGCTAAGATTTAGTGCGCATGGAGTCCACATGTTTAAGAGCGTGCCAGTTGTAATTACAAACACAGTACAGGATTTTGAAAGCAACGTTGACTACATCGATACACCACTGCAACCAGGCAGCGGATCAATTGGCAATATGACACGAGTGCCTACACTTATAACAATTAACGTTACACTACAACCGGTTGTTAGTCGCAGCGCACAACAACGATTTAGTTTGGAAAACTATGCCAAAGGTAGATTAGTTGGTGGTAGCAGAGGACTAGGAGGTACTCCATAATGGCAACAGTTGAATACGAGCAAGATAGTCCTTATGCAAACACAGAAATGCACGGCAACTATTTAGATGTCATGACTTTTAGGCCTATCCCAAAATTAGACGATGATGTAATTTTTACTATTACTCAAACATATAAAAATCGTCCAGACCTACTTGCTGCTGACCTGTACAATAACTCCAATCTCTGGTGGGTATTTCAGATACGTAATCCTAATACTCTACTAGATCCAATATATGATTTTGAAGTTGGACTTAAAATTTATATTCCAAAGCAAGAGACACTAGAACAAGCACTAGGACTATAGCATGGCACTGACTCTTAAAGACTTCGTCGGCACACCATTTGATAAAATTCCTAAAGAAGTTATAGACGCTGCTGAAAAAGATGGCACAATTGAACTCTTTAGTATTGATGATGTGTACGGCAGTCCTGGACAGGGTACCTTACAACCTTTTGATCTTGGTGGTTTTGGAGATGCCTTGCCCCCTGCGCCGCCACCTCAGACTCCGCCTGGAATAGGTGATGAAAATCTTGTCACACCACCACCTAATCCTCCTATACCTAACACTAATGACATTATTAACAATGATGTCGATGAGCCAGGATCACCTAACACTGACACTATTGGAACGCCAGTACAATCTGGAGGTCCTGGCGGAGAATTTGACACAAATCCAAGTCAAACTGAATTAAGTGAATCCTTTTCAGTAGACGAGGGCGACGAATCTCCCACTAATAGTAGTGGTAACAAAACTGGAACCACAGTACAAGCTGCTAAATCAGCTGCAAGTAAAAAAACCAGAGGCAAAGGCGCTGGACTACAAGCAGACTTAAATGTAAAAATTAATCCTAGACCAAATGAGTTAGACAATTTTAGTAGTTACACATATAACGTTGCACTCTATATGCTAAAACCAAAAGATTACGTAAAAATGCTGAAAGCGCCTAAAAATGTAGCGCAAGTAGCCAAGGCCTTGCTTATACGGCAAGGCGGCACTGGAGGAGATAGAGAACTAGCTGAAGAATTTCAGAACACTGAGTTTTTTATTGACGACATAACTTTTGATAACATTGGAGGAAGTCCTAGTACACGCACTGGCAACACAAATGCAATTAATATAAAGTTTAATATTGCTGAACCAAATGGGTGTACACTTATAGAAAGATTAAAGAAACAAAGTGAGCTTAGTTTAGAAGAAGAACAGAGTTATTTGAATACTCCATATTTGCTAGAGATAAAATTTAAAGGATATGACGATCTAGGCAAGCCAAGTAATAATGTAGTAACGCCTAAATATATACCTATTAAAATCCTTGACCTGGCGTTTAGTATAGACGCTACAGGAACAAATTATAGGGTTACTGCTGTGCCCTACCATCATGATGTGTTTAGTACATTACGTGCTACCATTCCCGTAAACGTACAAGTTAGTGCTGGGACTGTTGGAGATGTTCTTGGAGGAGTAGCGCAGTTAGTAACAACAGAAACCACTAGAATACCAGACGACAGCGAAGATGCAACTAGTGAAGATTTTATTACACAAACAAAAGACGTATTGGGTGAGAGATCCGTTAACTTACCAGAATCAATAAACAATCACTATAAAGCACAAACTAGACCAAGCAAAGTCAAAGATCCCAAAACCAAAAAAGAAATAACTGTTCCAGCAAGTTCTGAAATAGCAGAAAGATGGGTATTTAATATTGCTGATGATATAATGGACAGCAAACTAATAGGCTCGAGCATAGACGCCCTTAACACAACACAAAAAACTAAAAATGTTTATCAGCAGTATGGCAGTGTAATGAAAGGCAAGGTAAATCTTACAAAAGATAAAAAACTATTTAAAATTAATGCTGGGACCAGTGTTGTTAACCTAATTAACTATATTATTGTAGCAAGCTCTTATTTAAAAGATAATATTAAGCCGCTCAACCAGGCCGCAGCTAACAAAACTGAGACTGACACTCCGATAAAATGGTTTAAAGTTAATCCTCAAATTACAGACTTTATAGGCTGGGATAAAAAACAAGGAAAGTATAAGTTTGAGATTACTTGGACAGTGCAAACATCTGGTGTGTTTTACAACGACTATCCCTGGGCACCAAACACAAAGCCCAAAGGAGCAGGCGTTCATAAAATTTATGACTACATCTTTACAGGTGAAAATAAGCATGTTCTAAACTGTAGACTGGACTTTAACATGGCCTACTATCAAGCAGTTCAAATGGGCACAGGCAATCCTGTAAGCGACAAGACTCCTAATACTCTGAGTCCACAAATTAAAGAAGTACCACAAAGTCCTCATGGACAAAATATTGCCAACGATGAGACGGTTCAAGACAAACGTGCTAAAGATCTTATGGGTACTATTCTCAGTGATGGTAGTGATATGCTGATGCTTGATATAGATATAATTGGTGATCCTGCTTTCCTGCCTACCGGCGACAGTTTTTTCCAAGCACAGGGAAATAATAACACAGTTTACAGTACTCCCTTTATGCCAGATGGCACAATTAATTATGATCTAACCCCTCCTTATATTCAACTAAATTTTAAAACACCAACTGATTATGATGAGTTGACTGGGTTTGCTGATCCTAATATTAATAAAAAATACGGGACATCAGAGTTTAATGGAGTATATCAGGTTATTTCAGTAAGCAACTCAATGAGTGGGGGAGTATTTACTCAAAGTATTAGTTCGTTCAGAACTAAAGTGCAACCTATTGCCGGAAAGATTGCTAGAAGTAAAGAAAGCCTTGAAAACAGAGAGCGTAAACAGGTTGCACTTGACACTCAAAACCAATTTTTGTTATCATTACTAGGTAGCGTAACATCCGGATTAGTCCCAAATACAATTTCTGCAAGACTAACTAACGCTGCAGATAGCTCAATAACTAATATTGCAACTAATGTTATTCCAAAGCTAGGTCAGGAATTAAATCAGACTGCAACTACTGTTGTGTCTGAAATACAACAAGCAGGCAATCAGATGCGAGACTTTATTAACACGCAATTTACTGAGAGAGATGCAACCGAAACAGATACCCAATCGGGATTCGATAATGATAATATTGGACTATAAGGAGTAATCAATGCCAACTAATAGAAGAGGTGGCGCTAAAGGCGGTGACCAGGACTTTAAAACACAAGAGGTCCGGGGCGTACGGGAAGACAAAGGTGTTGTTATTGGTGTTGTTAAAGTAAACAGCCACCCCACTCGTTCTGGCACAATGATGGTTTTTGTGCCTACCTTTAGTGATCAAGCCAGAGAAGAAGATAAAACTCAATGGCGTAGTGTAAAGTACGCTACGCCTTTTTATAGTCGCACTTCACAAACCAATTCCAGTGGTAAATCAATCGACGCTACTGGTGACACAGTAGAAGCAGTAAAAAATACCAGTGGTATAACGTTCGGCGCACCTGATATTGGGACTAGAGTACTTTGTGTATTTCCTGAGGGCAGAAATGCTGATGGTTATTATTTTGCTTGTGCGCCTGATGTGTATATGATACAAAGCCTACCTGAAAGTAGCGCAAGTGAGAACTTTACAAAAAATCCTAATTTAGTTAGACACGATAAGGCACCAACGCTGGAGTTTAACGATACTGATAATGATGTTGGTAAGATTACTAACTTTTTAACACCCAAACGTGCGCTGGATACCCATACTGCTAGATTTTTAAAAGCACAGGGATTGGATCAGGATGAGATTAGAGGACTATCAACTAGTAGTTACACCAGAGAGACACCCAGTGAAGTGTTTGGAATTAGTACAAAGGGGCGCAGATTACTCCCTGGCGGACAAAAAATTGAAGACAAGCCCAGTGTTAATAAAACTCTCAGCGATGGCGGCAATCTTAGTGAAATAGACGCAAAGGGTGTGGAAGCAAGACATGCCCGCGCCAAAGGCCATGCACTAGTTATGGATGACGGTGATATTGAAGGCAACAGTTCTCTTATGCGTTTCCGTACATCCGCCGGCCATCAAATACTGTTACATGATACTGAAGATTTAATCTACATTGCTAACAGTAACGGTACTAGCTGGATACAAATTGACGGCAAGGGCCAGCTGGACATTTACAGTCAGACTAATATAAATTTACGAAGTAAAAATATTAACATGCATGCAGATCAAAATATTAAAATGCATGCAGGTCAAACTGTACAGATAGTAGCAGGTGCCAACCTACACCTTGAAGGCACTAGTATGGCAAACCTATACAGTGACAAGGGAGCCACATTTATTCATGGCGGTTCTGGCGTTCATGTAAAAAGTGGCGGTGGTGTAAACATACAAGCAAGCAGTGGTATGAATCTAAAAGCAGGAGCCACTATTGCTATACAAGGCAGTTGTGTTGCGCTACAAAGCTCGGCGGCTGGTGCTGGAAAGCAAAAAAAAGCAGTACAATTGACCCTAGAAGATACTACGCCTGATGCGAAAGGATTTTATAATAGTGGCAAAGAGTTGCCAACCACTGTAGACAGAGTTCCTACTCATGAGCCGTATAAAAACCATAACGTAGCAACGACTCCATCTGTTTACGATGCTGCTAATATTGACGATATAAAAAGCGGTGCAGACCTCACGCCAGCTATACCAAAAGGCAAAGAGAAATTAGGCAAGGCAGGTATAGAGCGAGCACTAGCTAATACAAACGACAAACTAATTCCAGCACTTAGTATAGTTCAACAAAATGCGGCTGGGATAGCAATGGGACCACTTAACAGCAAAGTTACACGTAACCTTGCAGCAGGAGTAACCAGTTTAGCTGGAAGTGGTGGGGTGCCTAATTTTGTAAACAGTGTAACAGGCGCAGTTGGCAAATTTGGGGCAACTGTTGAAAATTTACAAAAAAATGGATTTGTTCGTCCTGAAGCACTATTTAACGGTCAATTGACAGATAGTAAGTTGTGGACTGGCAAGGATGGTATCAGTAGTGTAAGTGATTTTTTAAGCAATGATTTTACTCAGGAAAATATGTTTTATGCTGATACATTTAACAGTATGCAGGATGCATACGACAGTGGTGCTATTGACGAGTTTGACGATGAAGACACAATCGCAGGTATGACTATGGTAACATATGCCAGCGGCGATGCCGGTGTTGCAGCAGATTATAGACAAGGAAACTATATTGATCCTAGGCCGCTAGCAGGTACTACTATAGTGCCGGATAATAATGATATGACTAGCTATTACGACGACTATTTTTTCACTGGTGTTGCAGCAAATAAACAAAGCAGTACTGAAGATGGCCTAGGTTACAGTGCAGGCTGGTATGAAAATATTAGTGGAGACGCTCCATCTACTGGAGTACGTACAACAGTTGTTCCTGGAAAAAATGAAACTACTACTAAAGTTACAACTAGCGGAGGCACTACGGCTCAAACAACAACAACTGTATCTGGTGGCGGATCAACTACTAGAACTAGGGTAGAAACTCCCGAAATGAAGGCTAAAGCAGCAGCAGGAAACGCCCGTAGATTACAGGCCGCAGCAGATCGCAGAGCACAAGTTAATAGAATAAAAGCAGAGACTGGATTAACCAAAGGCGCCCTATTAAAAGAAATAAAACGCAGAGAAAAAGATGGCACATTATAAAATATGGGTATGTAACGGGTAAATACGATATGGCATTATACAAAGGATATAGTACACTAGGCAGTGAGTTTACTGGCAGTAAACTCGAAGATATAGAGTTGATTAAACGTGACTTGCTGAATAATTTCGGTATTCGTCGCGGTGAAAAACTAATGAATGCAAACTTTGGTACTAGTATTCAAGATATTATCATGGATCCACTAACAGAAGATACTAAAAATTTAATATTAGACGAAATTCAACAAGTAATCGACTACGATCCCAGGGTAGAACTACAAGAACTTATTGTAGACGAGTTGCCACAAGGAAATGGTATCGGTGCCCAAGTAAGTTTATTATATGTTCAACAAAATCAAACAGAAACTATGCTTGTTACGTTTTTAAACGTAGACGGAGTAATGAATACTTCCAGTGAGATTTTATAATATTAGTAGATAATTAATGCCATAAATACTTAAAATGGATTGTTAAATTATGGCATCAACTGCACGACAGAGTAACTTATTTGCTAGCGAAGACTGGACTAAAGTCTATGAAACCTTTAGGGAAATAGATTTCCAGGCCTACGACTTTCAAACTATAAGAAAAACAATGATAGACTATCTCAGGACATATTATCCTGAGGATTTTAATGACTACATTGAGAGCAGTGAATACATTGCACTTATTGATCTTATTGCATATATTGCACAAAGCCTGAGTTTTCGTGCAGACTTAAATGCTAGAGAAAATTTCCTAGAAACCGCAGAACGTAGAGATAGTATTCTTCGAATTGCGAAAATGCTTAACTATCAGCCTAAACGTGCACAAGTTGCACGTGGTTTACTTAAATTTCAGTCAGTGCAAACCACAGAAAATGTTATTGATAGCAACGGCAGTAATTTGCAAAACACACAGATTTTTTGGGGCGATAATACAAACCCTGACTTCTTGGAACAGTTTACAACGATCCTAAATGCTAGTTTTAATAAAACTCAGAGATTTGGTAATCCTTCCCTTAGTACAACTATAGTAGGCATCCCCACGGATGAATATCAGATTAGTATTGTACCTAATACTGTGAGTGTTTACCCTTTTGAAACAGAACTCGGCGGCAATACATTTGGGTTTGAGATCGTAAACGGGACTCATGCAAATACAAACTTTTTATATGAGGTAAGTCCAAGACCTGGGAATACACTAAATTGTATCTACAAAAACGACAGTCAAGGGTTTGCCAGTCAAAACAATGGCTTCTTCTTTTATTTTAAACAAGGCCAACTGCAAACTGTAGACTTCAGCATAAATGAAAGTTTGCCCAACCGTATTGTTGAATTGGATACTAATAGTATTGATAACAATGATGTTTGGTTATACCAACTTGATGAAAATGGTTTAGAAGGCGAGCAATGGATTAAGGTCCCTGCTATTAATGGAACTAATGTAATCTATAACAGCCTCGCCAAAGACAGCAATACACAATTTGCAGTAAACAGCAGATCAGCAGACCAAATTAGCCTCTCGTTTGGGGATGGGGTGTTCAGTGATATCCCGGTTGGAAATTTTCGTGCGTATTTTAGAACTGGCAACGGTTTAACTTATAAAATTACTCCCCAAGATGTACCAGATATAAGTTTGGATATTCCATATATAAGTCATAGCGGACAAATTGAAACGCTTACTGTGGGTCTCAGTTTAGAGTATACTGTAGCTAATGCAAGCTCAAGAGAAAATTTAAATGATGTAAAACAAAAGGCGCAGCAACAATATTATACACAGCAGCGTATGATTACGGGTGAAGATTATCAAATTTTCCCCTTTACTAGTTTTAATAATGTTATTAAAACAAAAGCAATTAATAGAACTGCGAGTGGGGTCAGTAGATACCTAGACGTTAGAGATACTACTGGAAAATATTCTAGTACTAATATTGTTGCAGAAGACGGAATTTTCTATTACGAAGATGTACTTAAAAACTTTACTTTTACTTTTACAACAGCCGGCGATATCAGTAACATTATTAGTAAAAATTTAGAACCAGTGGTCCAAAACAAAGAAACATTGCATTATTACTACGAGAATTATCCTTTTGTTAGTGTTACTAATTTAGGTGTAGATTGGAATCGCAGTACGCAAGGCAGTGGCGCTTGTACTGGGTACTTTAAGAATGCAGTTAGTGATGGTCCATTGTCCATTGGTGGGTTTACTAGTAGTAACCTAAAGCATGTTAAACAAGGCAGCCTTGTTAAATTTACAGCACCAGCTGGTAAAGTGTTTGATCTTAGTAACGCACTTATTACAGGCACAAGTGGCACAGCAAATACTAAAGATTATATTTGGAGCGGAATTTCAACGGTGGTTGACGATGGTATTAACCAAGGCGCAGGCAATCTAGCAACTGGGCAAGGACCAATTTCACTTAGTGAAAATATTCCAAGTGATGCAGTACTCGACAGTATAATTGCTCCCTGGAATACTGTGCTACCAAGTGCTATTAGACAGACAATTGTAGATAATGTACTGACATTTAAAACATTTGGATTAAGATATGATTATGATACAAACGCCTGGGTAATTATCACAGGCGCTAATTTAGATCAAACTAATACATTTAGTCTAGACTATGCTGGCAATGAACAAAATCTCAACAGAGATGCTAGTTGGTTATTTAAGTTTACCAATGACGGCAGTACATATACTGTAAATTACAGAAGTTTGTCATATATATTTGAGAGTTTCCTGGAAACACGATTTTACTTTGACAAGGACCTAAAAATATTTGATCCTAGAACTAGCAAAACTATTAGAGACAAAGTAACCATACTTAAAGTTAACAGCCAACCTGACAGTAGCAATGCACTTAATAACAACTATATTATGAATGTAGACGATCAGATTATAGAAACAGACGGTTACGTTCTTAGTGAAAAAATTAAAGTAACTTTTCCTGATCAGGACGATGACGGCGTAGTAGATGATCCTGAAGTTTTTAATAAAGTTGTTGCCCCTGACACAAATGCAAGTAGCAAGGTTGTATTTTATAAAACATACCTAGACACAGATGGCTTTGAACGACTTGAAAATATACCAAGCACAAGTATTGACGTATCCTATGCCAGTCTGGCAGATATTGAAGCTGCTAAAAACAGTTTTAATAGTGGGCAATTATTTTATATTACAAGTACCACCAAGTTTTACATACTGAGTATTGATGCAACTAATGCAAAAATTATTACAGAAAGTACTGACTATATCACTAAAACTGGTCGTAGTGACTTGTTATTCCAGTATACGCACAACTCTCCAAACAACAGACGTATTGACCCAAGTCCTACAAACATCATAGACATGTTTATGCTAACAACAGTTTATGACAATGACTATAGGAACTTTATACAAGATATAACAGGCAGTACGCAAAAGCCAACCAAGCCAACAACTACAGAACTTAGAGACGCATATGGATCCCTGGATCAATATAAAAGTATAAGTGACACAATTGTTTTTAATAGTGTTACATACAGGCCGTTGTTTGGCAATGCAGCACAACCAGAGTTGCAAGCAAGTTTTAAAATTGTAAAGAACAAAAGCACACTAATAAGTGATAACGAAATTAAAGCCAAGGCCATTGGTGCAATAAACCGATATTTTGCAATAGAAAACTGGGACTTTGGCGACACATTTTACTTTAGTGAACTGAGTGCATACTTACATAATGTACTAGCACCAGATGTGCTTAGTATTATTATTGTTCCTCGTGCTAGTACTGCAAGTTTTGGTAGTTTATTTCAAATACAAAGTCAGAGCGATGAAATTTTTATTAGTGCTGCTCAAGTAAGTGACGTTGATATAATTGACGTTATAACAGCATCACAACTACGTGCCAGTGGCATTGTTGTAAATGAAGCTGCTAGCAACGTTATAACAGAAAGCGCAAGTGGCACAGGTACTAGTACACTTGCAACCACCACAAATAGACTCACAGTAAATAACACCGTTGGCATTACCAACAGCGGAGGGTATAGTTACTAATGGCTACTAGAAAAAGTTCTACACTACTGCCTGAAATTTTCAGGAGTAGTAAGAATAAAAAATTCCTTAACGCCACGCTTGATCAGCTGATAAGCGAACCAGCGCCTGTAAAGATCAATAGCTATATAGGTAGGAAAAATTCTGCTGGTTATGTGGTTGGTGATGGTTATCTGCAAGAGACCACTGTTGAACGGCAAAATTTTCAGTTAGAGCCAGCAGTAGTTTATAAAGATAGTAATAAAAAGATCGATTCAGTACACATGTACACAGATATGCTGAATGCAGTAAATTACTACAATGGAAACAGTACAAAAACTACAGACTTATTTGCTCAAGACTATTACAACTGGGGTAGCTTTGTTGATTACGACAAGTTAGTTAACTATGGTGAATATTTTTGGCTACCAGAGGGTCCAGATAGTGTACAAGTTTTTAGTAGTACAGTTGACACACAGGATAGTTTTAAAGTACTCAGGGAAAGTGTAAATTACGAACGCTATCCGTTTGATAGCACCAACTTTGATGCGCAGCCCTTTGATGGGGTGCAAACAGAAATTAAAATTGGCGAGCCATTCTATAGATTTGACAACAGTACAAGTAACCCTAATCCAACACTTTATCTTGCTAGGGGCGGAGAATACACGTTTGAAGTAGAACAAGACGGCGCACCTTTTTGGATTCAAACTGAGCGTGGGCTTAGTGGAGAAAGTACTACACAAGGAAATGTAAGCACCAGAGAAGTAGTAGGTGTTACAAATAATGGTGCAGAAGTTGGCACAATTACTTGGCGAGTACCAACTATTGATAGTCAAAATCGTGTTGTAGAAATGGTACAGCAACACACAGTTGACTTTGCAACACACCACACATACAAAGAATTACAAAACCGAGTACTTAGTGATTTTTTTGCAGAGCATTATACTGGTATCGACGGCGTCACACAAATTGATGGTAAAACAATTATTTTTGCTACTACTGATCCAGATGCTGACGAATGGGAACAAGGCAGCTTGTATGACAGCTATGGTTATGACAGCAACACAGATCCAGTAACACTCTCCCAGGGATCATTTGATACAACCACAACACTTACATTTGACGAACGGTATGGTGTCTTTCGTGTAAACATCGTTAATATTAGCGGGACAGACACAATCCAACTTACTAGACTCGCGGATATTGATAGACTTAAAAAAGTAGGCGTCAAAAGTGGCGTTAAATATGGTAATAGAGAGTTTGAAAGAACTGCTGAAGGATTCCTATCCCTTATCCCGCCTATTACAGCAATACAAGATACATTGTTCTACCAAGATGGTATAGACGCAACACGCTTTGGTAAGATTGTTTTAGTAGAGCCTGGCAATAATGCAAGAATTAACGTAGTAGACGATATACTAGGACAATCCAGTTATGCTAGTCCCAATGGCGTAAACTTTATTAATGGGCTAAAAGTAGAATTTAACACAGACGTTATTCCAGGCACATATGCAGGAGAATGGTATGTAGAGGGAGTAGGCACAAACATTCAACTAGTCAAAGTTGATAGCCTAAAAACACCTGAGCCGTATTCAGAAACTCTTGTTAACGGATACGACAGTGATCCGTTTGATAACGGAGGACTAGAGCAAACTAAAGACGCCCCAATTTTACAAGATTATATATTAATTAACAGAGCTAGCTCTGACTTGAATGCTTGGAGCAGATACAACCGTTGGTTCCACCGCAGAGTTATTGAAGCAACTGCGGCATTAAATGGATTCAATCCAACAATTGAAGAAACTGCCAGAGCAAAACGGCCAATTATCGAATTTGATGCAGGACTACAATTATTTAACTATGGTACAAATGGTAAACGTTATGTTGATGTGATTGATGTTACGCAAACGGATGCACTTAGTAATGTAAACGGCACTGTTGGATACTTTAGTGAGCAATTCAATCTGACTCCTGGTGTTACCGTTGTGTTTACGCAAGACCCAGACACTAGACAAAATGTCTATCAGGTTAAAAAAGTAGATGAGGATAACGACAGTACTACTAGTAAAATTATTGTACTAGAACGCATTGATACAATTGAGCCTGGAGACGTACTAGTTAGTAACTTTGGTACGGGTGTACAAGGCAAAGCATACCATTTTAAAGATACAACTTCGGGTTGGGTTTCAGCACAGCAAAAAACTAAAATTAATCAGGACCCATTGTTTGATATATTCGACGCTACACACACTAGTTTCAGTGATGGTACCAAATATCCAAGCAGTACATTTGTCGGCAACAAATTGTTGAGCTACAAACGAGCTACAACTGGCAGTGCAGACACCGAGTTAGGATTTGCGTTAACATATAAAAACTTTGATTCCATTGGAGACATTGTCTTTGAAAACAACTATATTAAAGACACATTCCAGTATACTAAATCTGACACTGGTGCTACAAATTTAATTGTTAAAAGTGGACACGTACACAAATTTAAAAAACAATCTGACGGTACTACCAAACGTACCTTAGAAAATGGTTGGCGTAAGGTTATGCGCCCAAGTGAACAATGGCAAATTGTCCAGTATGATATCGACACAGAATTTTATAGTTTTGAAATAGGCAGTGCCAAGACTGAAATGTCCGGGTTCAGCACACTCAAAGTTTATTTAAATAATTTGTTTGTCGATCCCAGCAAATATACAGAAGTAACTATTAATGACAAATATTTTGTAACATTTACTGATGCACTGAATAAAGGTGATGTTGTTACAATCAAAGTTATTAGTCCTACAGTTAATTCCCTGGGTTATTACGACGTGCCACTTAACTTGGAAAACAATGCTAATAACGAAGATTTTACTGAGATTACTGTAGGCCAGGCACGTAACCATTTAACAGAATTAGCAACAAATATTCCAACACTGGTTGGCAACAGCTTGGGATCAAATAATATTCGTGACATTGACTATAAGAAATATCCTGGCAAAATATTGCAACATAGTGCAGGCAACATACTTCCTCAGTACTTGCTTACAAGCAAAGATGTTAACTTTGAAACTGCAATGCGTTATAGTATGGAAGAATATACCCGATTTAAAACTAAGTTTTTGGATAACATAAACACTTTAGATATAGATTTACGTAGTCCCAAAGATGCAGTGGATACTATTATTAGCCATATGGCAGGAACCAAGACTGATACTTTCCCATTCTTTTATACGGATATGATTGCCTGGGGTAGTCAAAAAAACGCAGTTTATCACCAGATAGATGATACTAAACAAAGAGAATTTGAATTCACTACAGAGTACAAAGCAAATACCGTCAGTAATCAAGCTATTCTAGTATACATTAAAAGAAATAATGAGTTTATTCTACTAGTAAATGAACAGGATTACACAATCTTGACCAACAAGATTGCTATCCAATTAAGTAAAAACTACGTTACCCTAGTGGGTGATGAGTTACAAATTGTAGAGTATAATAATACCAATGGTAGTTTTGTGCCACCTACTCCCACTAAGATGGGGCTATGGCCCAAGTGGTATCCTCAAAAATACACTGACGATAGCTACAGTACCAGTCAGACAGTCGTAAAAGGGCATGACGGAAGTATCTGGGTAGGATATGGTGACATGCGAGACGATATCGTCCTGGAACTAGAAAAACGTATCTTTAATAATATAAAAACAACTTATACCAGAGATTTGTTTGATTGGGCTGATGTTATTCCTGGCTATTTTAGAAATACCCTAGGGGATAGAAATACATTTGTTAACATCTATAGGAAATATTTTGCTAGCTGGGCATACAAGAACAGACTAGACTATACAACCAACAATGGCTTTAATAGCGATGATACCTTCACTTGGAACTATTCTAATACCACATTTACCAATAAGTGGAGACTTCCTGGTTACTGGAGAGGGGCATACCGTTGGCTATATGATACTGACACCCCACACAGTACCCCCTGGGAAATGTTTGGATATAATATTAAACCCACCTGGTGGGAGCAACGTTATGGACCAGCGCCATACACTGCCGGTAATACTGTGCTCTGGGAAGATTTACGTGACGGTAAAATTTATGCAGACGGCACGTCTACCACTTATACAGTAGATGCTAAAATTAAACGTACTGGCATACTAGATATGTTGCCTGTTGATGCACAAGGCAACCTAGTAAGTCCTATTGATAGTGTTACGAGTAGTAGTGGTGGCGACAATGCTCATAGAAACAGTTGGCGTATCGGTGACGGTGGTCCAGTTGAAAATGCTTGGTTACGCAGCAGTGAGTGGGCGTTTGCATGTCAAATTGCTGGTGCACTTATTAAACCTAGTAAATATTTTACACTGTTATTTGATACAAATCTTTTTTCCTACAATGCAGACTACGATCAAATACTACAAAAAGATAGAACATATAGACCCAAAATAAATGACTTAAGAATTAATGGTGTAACAGACAATGGTGTAGTTAATCGTGTAGAAGGTTACAACCAATTTTTAGAAAACTATATGACAGGTTATGGCAAGAATAAAAGTGACTTGCAAACACGTATACAAAACTTAACTCAAAATCTTGCATATAAGGTTGCAGGGTTTACAGATAAATCACAACTTAAAGTTATTATAGAAGTAGCGAGCCCTAGTAGTGTTAATCAAAACATCTTTTTACCTGATGAAAACCTAGCAGTGCATCTACAGGAGAGCCAGCCACTTGATAGAGTGTTTTATAGTGGTGTTAATATTATTAAACGTGTTAATGGCTACGAAGTTAAAGGGTTTGATATAGATGATCCTGTTTTTAGAATTATACCAAGTCAGCGTAGTCAAAATGTAAGACTAAAGACTATTGGTTCTAGAACATTTACACTTTATGATGACTTTAAAAGAGAAATTGCATTAGTACCGTATAATACACTGTTTACAAGTATTAATCAGGTTGCAGACTTCCTTAATGCGTACAATCGCTACCTTAATTATAAGGGTATTACATTTGAATCACAAAACTCAAATGGCAAACTACTGGACTTTAATACTGGGATAGATGAATTTGGTCTTTGGATTGAACAAAACTGGGAACCCGGCACTGTGTTGAGTATCAGTCCAGGCCTACAACAGCTCACTATTGACAGACCTCTTACAACAGTTGCTGATCTTTCTAAAACTATTGCACTACGAAATAACAACAGTGCTCCTATCAAAGTAAAAGATTATAATGTTGAAAGAATCGATAATAAAACCATTGTGTCTGTTAACAACGAAAACGAGTATATGTATAGTGCTAAATTGGATCCTGTGCAGTATGAACACGTACTTGTTTTTGATAACATTACAATCTTTAATGACATAATATATCAACCCTCACTCGGTAACAGACAGGAACGACTTAAAATTGTTGGCACACGTAGCGGCAATTGGAATGGCACACTACAGGCACCTGGCAGTACACTAAGTCAGGACACTGTAGACGTTTGGCAGTCACAACAGGATTACAAACGTGCAGATACAGTAAGTTTCAGAAACAAAATATATGTAGCAAGCAAAGATCATACTGGATCAATAACATTTGATAATGCCAACTGGTTGCTTGTAAAAAATATGAAGACAGGACTGCTACAAAACACAGCATCCAAAGCCAACAGTTTCCAAAGTTTTTATGATACTGACAGTATCAATTTAGAAAGTGCTACAGACAAGGCAGGCAAAGGACAAATAGGATTTAGAAATAGAGAATATTTAGAAAACTTAGGCTTAGATGACACAAGTCAGATAAAATTCTATCAGGGCATGCTTAAAAATAAAGGCACCACAGCGGCCCTAGACAAACTTATCAAAGCTAAGTTAACCAATCTTGAGCAAGAAATTAATGTTTACGAAGAGTGGGGATTTAGAGTAGGCGAGTATGGAAGTATTAGCAGCAACCAGGTGATTGAACTTGAAATTGATGAAGCTAATGCACAGAAAAATCCATTTAATTTGCAACTTATTGATAATGGTGAGGCTGTAGACGCTGATGTTATTGGAGTTATAGAAAAAAACATATATAAAAAACCCGATAACTATACTAAAAATATTTTCCTCGATCGGGCCACTGGTGCAGTTAAAAATGACTTACTAAGCGCAGGCTTTCCAAGGTTAGATGATGTTGATCTTACTGTATTCAGTATTGACGAGTTAGAGACTGAACTTACTAACAAAATTGATACAATTGGCCGTGCTGATAAAATATGGGTTGCTAGCCGTAATAGCACCTGGGATATGTTGCGTGTTAGTGAAACAGCAGTAAATATTATAACTGTTGAACAAAATGTAGCACCACAGATTACTTTTAGTACAGATGGCAATCATGGACTTGTTAAAGATGATTACATTATTGTTAAAGGAAGTAACATTGTTAAAGGGTGTTACAAAATAACTAGTGTGCAATCTCCTACGCAATTCACTGTCATTGACGAGAATTTAACTGTTGATGCCATTGATAACACACTGCTGCCGTTGTTTAAATTAGAAAGTGTGCGTTATGCCACTCCTAACCTAATTTCAACAACTAATCCACTTTATGGTTGGGCGCCTAACGAAAAGATTTGGGTAGATTCTACTAGTACAGGAAAATGGGCAGTATTTAACAAACGCAATCCCTATGATGCAAACACGCAAATTAGTGCAAACAGTGTTAGTGCTAGTGATCAACAAGGCGCTAGTGTAGACGTTAGTGCAGATGGGCTGACTTTTATATCAGGAAGTCCAGGCAGAACAACTGTTGTAAACTTTGCCAAAGATGAAAATGGTACGTTTAATGAAACAGGCGAAAAAACTATTAGTAGTATTAGCAGTACGCTGGGCGGGTTTGCAGATAGTGTAGCTTATGGTAAAGAATGGGTAGCAGTTGGTGCTCCAGGTACAGACACAAACAGAGGCGCAGTATTCATTTACAACAGAACCACAACAGGTGACATTAATATCAAACAAGCCATTGTTCCTAGTATTGGGGCACAAAATGATGAGTTTGGCTATAGTTTAGCAATTAGTAATGATGATAGATTTTTATTTGTTGGATCACCTGGCAGTGACGAAGTGTATATGTATAGTTTGACTACTCATGCAGTTACTGACGATAATATTGCAACACTTACATGTGATGGAAGTACTAGTACTTACTCTCTTGGGTTTACTCCTGTTGGTGGAGACGAATTACTAGTACAGGATAGAAACGGAAAAACTTACCTAAACGTAACTGACTATACTGTTAGCGGAAGCAATATAACGTTCATTAGTGTTCCAGTTGCTAGTCTTGTCGTTGTTGTTAGGCGCAGTAGTCACTTTAAGTTCCTACATCGAATTAGCGGTACGGCTTCAAGCAGATTTGGCCACAGTATTGCAGTAGATGCTATTGGACAAACCCTAGTAGTTGGAGCCCCGCACGATAGTTCTAGTGTTAACAAAGCAGGCAGTATTAGCATTTACCATCAAGAGATTGAAAGATTTATTGGTGATGGCACTACAACAGATTTTACTACAACTGGCACAATACCAGATAATATGGAATTTATTGAAGTTAATGGCACTACAATGTTGGCGGCAACTGGCGCATTTGGTGGATTTACTAGCGACAGTAGTGCAAATAGATACCGTCGAAGTGGAAATACTATTAGTACACAATTTATTCCCAGTGCTGGAGATATAATTGAAGTATATATTGGACAGTGGAATAAAGTACAAGATAGTGCACAAGGTGATGATTATGGATTGTTAGCTAGTGAACTAAAATCGGACTCAGAGTTGTTTGGCTGGAGTGTTGGTATAGACACATATGGTGCAATAATTGCTGTTGGTGCGCCTGGTGAAGATAGTGTTAATGTAAACACAGGATCTGTTTACGTCTTTATAGACGAAGCGAGGAGATTTGGCAACACCACAACAAAAGCAACAAGTTTTGATACTGATGCTAGTAGTACTATCTTTATTAACAACGTAGAAGTTGCACTAACTAATACAAGTGATCCTGCCACAGTTAAAGCAACTATCGATGCTAAAAATATTAGTGAAGTAACAACTAGTGTTGCAGGAAATCTACTAACAATTAGTAGTACAAATAAAACAACGAATACTAAGCTAAGTGTGCGTCCAGGCACAGGTGCTGACTATGAGAGTACTAGTAAATTAAACTTTGAACCTTTTGTAATGACACAACGATTTGATAATCCAAATGGTAGCGATAACGAAAACTTTGGGCTGGATGTTAGGTTTGATAGATTTACCCCAACCGGAAACAATGCTGCACAAACGCTTGTTGTATCAAGTGATAAAGCAACTACACTGTTGCCAACAAGATTTGATGTTGTTAGTACAATAGAAACTACAACTTTTGACAACGGCAGTACGCAATATATAGAAAATGTTAACGAAAGTGGTGCTGCATATGTGTATGCACTATTAGAACCAGCCGGAGTTGCTGGCGTAAATAACAGTCCACTATATGCATACGGACAACAGTTGCGTAGTACAACGATTGACCATTTCGACAGTTTTGGCTGTGCAATTGCTGTATTAGATAACAGGATTTATGTAGGTAGTAAAAACGACGACCAGTTCAAAGCAAATGGCGGCAGTACTTATGAATTTACTAATACTACTAGAACCGGGGTGTGGAATACGCTGCGTACTCAAGATGATAAAGTAGACATTAATAGTGTCAACAGAGTTATCACATATGATAAACGCAATCAGCAAATTATAAGTTTTCTTGATACTATAGACATTGCCAAAGGTAAACTACCAGGACGGGCCCAGGCAGAGCTAAATTTTGTAACAGAGTACGATCCCGCAATTTATAGTATTGGTAACAGTGCTCGCCTACAGGTCAATGCTAATAATGCCTGGAATAATGAATACGTGAGTAAAACTTGGTGGGATATCACACAGTGCCGTATTTTAGATTACGAACAAGGTGAATTAGCATATCGTAGAAATAATTGGAATGCGTTCTTCCCAGGAAGCGAAATTGTAGTTTGCGAATGGGTAGAAAGTCAGGTATTGCCAAGCGAATATGTTGCCAATGGTGGCGAAGGTGTTCCGCTATATCCAGATGACAGTGCTTACAGCCAAAATCTACAATTCAATAGTATTAGTAATACTACTAAGACACTTTACTATTATTGGGTAACAAACAAAGATAGCTATCCTAATAATGAAGTACGCTCAATCAGTACTAATGGCATTCAAGCACAAATTAATAATCCAATAACTGCTGGTATTAAATTTATAAGTTTAATTAGTAATAATTCAATTATGCTTAATAATATAAAACCTGATCTTAACGATAAAAATACTATTGTTGCTATAAATTATGATAAACTCCGAAATGACGGAGTGCTACATAGTGAATTTGATTTAGTTGCTGAAGGGGATCCAGATCAAATCATACCTAATAGAATCTGGAATAAAATTGTAGACAGCATGTCAGGTGCAGATATCCAGAGTAACATTATTCCAGATCCCACACTGAGTGCTGGCGAAAAATACGGAATAGGTATACGTCCAAGACAAACAATGTTTGTTAATAGACAAGAAGCTGCTAAAGTGATGGTAGATTTTGTTAATAAAGAATTTGCAAAGTTGCCCATTGTGCGTAACAATGTTATTACTGGCTTTACAGTCAGCGATCCGATCCCAACAAAAAATAGTGGGGAATGGAATCAGAAAGTTGCTGACATAACAACTAGAGATTATTTAAACACTGAAATACTTAGTGCAGGATATCTAGTGTTAGTGGAACAAGATACTAACTTTGATAACCAGTGGACAATATATATTCTTGAGGGTGAAGGAGATCAGAAATCCTGGACCCTACGCAAAATACAAGGATATGACACTGCTCGCTACTGGGATTACGTAACTTGGTATGCAACCGGTTATGATGTGCATACAGTTCCTAACTATCAGGTGACTAACGAACCACAGTTATTAACACTTACCCAAGCAACAGAAGGACAGATTGCAAAAGTACTTTCCAATGATGATGGCAACTTTAGTTTGTTTTGTAAAAAAGGTGCTAATTGGGACGAGGTTGTCATTGAGCGTGGCACAATAAAACTACGTGATACTATCTGGGACTATAGTAATGCCACTTATGGTAGTTATGTTGGTTATGATAATAGCAACTTTGACTTTGGACAATTTGATAGAATCCCACAGGTTGAATTACGTCAACTATTAAACACCATCAAAAATGATATCTTTATTAATGAACAACGGCTACTTTTTAACACACTATTCTTTAGATTAATTGAGTATAGCCTACATGAACAAAACTTTGGTGTTGATTGGGTGTTTAAAAGCAGCTTTATTAAAACTATACACAAGCAGAGAGATCTAAATCAATATCCTACATATAAAAACGATAACAGTCTGTTCATTGAACAATTTATTCAAGAAGTAAAACCGTACCATACTAAAATTAGAGAATACATTACAGCATATGACGGAAATGACAATTTTGACGGAGACATAACAGACTTTGACGTTCATACATTTTACGATGAGCAATTGGGATACTTCCGCAAACCAAGTGGAGACTACCAAGGCGATTATATTACAAGGATTGCCGGACCCAACAAGCCCTGGGCTGACAACTACGGCTATTACCTAAACACAGTAGAAATATATGCTGCTGGCACAGGCTACACATCTAATCCTGAAGTAACAGTGAGTTTGCCAGATTTAGTTGGAGGCACACAAGCAACTGTACAAGCAATCTCAAACGGTGATAGTATTGTTAGCGCACAGGTGCTAAACAAAGGAAGTGGCTATACCAAGACCCCAACAATAACAATTGACACTGGTACAGCAGGCACAGGCTGTGTATTACTCCCACGTATTAAAAATGACACACACCGTGAATTTGATACAACACTTAAATTTGACAGGATTACATACAGTAGTAATATTAAAACATGGTCCGCTAACACTGCATTTGCGTATGAAGATTTAGTAGTATATCAGAATCCAGACACAAAAGTGCAAGAACTTTATCAAGTCCACGTAACGGACGGAACAACTACAGGTGCTACGTTTAGTACTGAAGATAGCACGGGCACAGTAGTGTTTGTTGCATATGCTGACGAAAATGTAGCAAGTGCAGCAGATAGAATAGAAGCATACTATGTACCATTAACTGGAATGATTGGTGATGACTTAGCTCTACTACAAGAAGGCACTGATTACACTAGCACAAGAGTTGGTGGGGTAGGCTTTGATAAAGAGCCAGGATTTGACAGTGCAAACTTTGACACATTAGGTTTTGACGATTTTGAAATTGATGTAGATGGATTACGTGTACTCAGTGGTCAAAGTGCATTTGATACTACAATAAGCAGTACATTTAAAGACCTCGCACTAGGTACACGCCCAGAAGATATTAACATAGATGGCGGCGCTTTTGTAGACGAATACAATAGTCATGCACCAGAAGAAGTTGTGCCAGGCAGAGTATTTGATACACTCGACATGGAGATTTATACTGATCCAAGTGATGACTTTGAGGCCGACGGTAATAGTTTCCCAATTACTTACAGAACATATTTAGGTGACGGTAGCACTAAACGATATAATTATGCAGGCGATATACAAGCAGATCAGGTTACACTAGTAATTGCTTATTTAGGTAGCACACCAGAGCGTAACTTTACTCTTGATTATGAAACTAGAGAAATAGTATTTGATACTGCACCAGCAGCCAATAGTAATATTTTTATATACGGTTACGGATCAACAGGCGAAAAACTAACACATGAAGAAACAATTATTGCAGATGGTAGTACACTAGCATATGCTCTTGCGATTCCATTTACTCGTGTAGCACAAATGCAAGTACTAGTGGATGGCCAAGAAACAACAAACTTTACATTTACAGAGGTAGATGGACGCACAGTTGTATCATTTATAAGTATAGTTCCCGGGAACGGACAAGAGTTGCACTTCCTTACAAGCTCACTCGCTGCTGGCAGACTGCCATTTACAAAGCCAGTACAAAAGACATTTACTTTAGATGGCAGTAATAGAACAATTTCTATTGGTGAAACTGTGCAGTATGGAGAACCACTAGAAGGTAATATTATTGTAGAGCTCAACGGTATAAGACTTACTCCAACAAATGCTAGCCACTACACATTAGATGGTAGTACGACTTACTATAGAGCACCAATTAGTAAAGGTGAAACAATTGCAAATACAATTGATGGACAGATTGGTGTTGCACATATTAAAAAGAGTACAAACCAAACAATAAACCTTAACAGATATCAGGACTATAATGTAACTACATTGGCTGAGGCATTTGACGTTACGGCAGATAGCAGTGTAACTACTGTAGACGCTGATAGTGTTACTGCTGACCAGGATGGCGCAGGCACAGATTACCGTGCAGTTCAATTAAACAGTGCACTCACGTCTGGTGATAGCCTAATTGTTTATTATAACAATGGTGAATACACTACAGACGGCACTAACCTTTATATTAACGAAGAGATTAGTATTAGTAATGGTGACGAACTAGTAGTAACAATGTTTAGTAACCATGATCCGCTTAGAATACAAACACAGGTATTCAAAGGGTTGGGCACTGATATTACAATTGTTGCTTTTGATTATGATGGAATTGCTTACGATAGCAACGAATACGATGGACTAACAGAAGCTGGTACCGCACAGGCAAGATATAGGTTAGATAGAACGCTGACAGCAACTAGTAACCTTAACTATCTCTGGGTTACAGTTAATGGTACAAAATTGCATCCAGGCCAATATGGTGTAGATGGCACAGGTAGACTGGATCTAAGTAACTTTGATGGTGTAACATTGGATGCTGACAGTATCATTACTGTAACTAGTATTAGTGAAAATATAGTGCAACCAACAACAGGATTTAGAGTATTCTATAACATGTTAGGCGAAACTGAGTACTTTAGGCTGTGTGCAGACACTTCAACTAAACTTAGCGTGGAACTTAAACCTGCAGATACTAAAATCTATGTTAAAGATGCAAGTGTGCTTACTACAGTAACACCAACAAGTAAATTTCCTGGAGTTATATTTTTAGGCAACGAACGCATTACTTACTGGGAAATAGATACAACAAACAACTATGTTACAAATATTAGACGTGGCACAGGCGGAACAAGGTTTGCTACAGAACATAGAGTAGGAACAACAGTTGTTAATAGTAGCGAAGACGAACGTTTACCACAAACAAACACTCACACAAATACCTGGTATGATCTAGGAACAGGAACGGCTGCAAACGGCCTTGGCTTGCAACAATCTGCTGGTTTAAATGCACAATTCCTCAAGGACTGTGAAGCGATTATACCAAATTATCTAGTAGAACTTAGTGCTGATAGCTATATTGTAGATGATTATGTTGCCGAGGGCTACATTGAGGAACAACAATAAAATGGAAATAAATAACATAAAGGTTAAGCTAACATGGCAATAGTACTTCGCAGTCAAAAGACATCACCCATAACGTTTGAAGAAATGGACGGTAACTTCACTGACATTAATGGTAGGATGACTACTGTTGAAGCAAACTATGTGAAAACCGTTAATGGAGTACCCGCTACCAGTGCAAATATTACACTGACTAGCGCAAATATTACAGAAGGTTCTAATTTATATTATACTGATGCAAGATCTAGAGCTGCAATTAGTGTCACTGATGCAGGCGGTGACGGAAGTTTAAGTTATAATAACAGTACTGGCGTACTAACCTATACAGGCCCCAGTGCATCAGAAGTACGCACACATATTAGCGCCACAACAGCAACAGGTGTTACATATACATCAGGAACAGGCGTTATTGCTCTTGCAAGTATTCCTAACTCTAGTATTGCAAACAGTACTATAACACTATCAGGAGACACTGGGTCAACTGCTATTGACTTGGGAGACACACTAACAGTATCAGGCGGCGAAGGCATTGACACAGCTCAATCAGGTGATACTCTAACAATTAGTGCAGAAGATGCAACTGCTAGCAATAAAGGTATAGCTAGTTTTAGCTCAGATCACTTTACGGTTAGTACTGGCGCAGTAACAATTAAAACAGACGGCATTGACGACACACATATTGATTTTGGCACAGGCACAAACCAAGTTAGTACAGCAGACTTACCAGAACAAACAAATTTATATTATACAGACGCTAGGGTGCTTACAAAAATACAAGCAACTAGTATTGATGAACTCAGCGATATAACACTAGGAACACTCACTAATGGATTTGGGTTAGTATATAATTCATCATCGGGTAAAATTGAACTAGCAGAACTGCCAGGCGCAGCAGGTGGTGAAGCAAACCGAGTTATTAACAGACCAGTTGCAAACAGCGTAGGACTGTTTAAAGAAAAAGTAGGTGTTGAGTTACGTTTTAGAAGTATTACAGGCGATAGCAATGTAATTCTTACACAAAATACTGATGATGTTAACATTGCACTTTCTAGTTCACCAGAGTTCGGCAATATTAAAATTAACAGTGCTGCAAATACTATTGAAAATACAAGTACAAACGCAAACATAGAATTGAAGCCAAACGGATCTGGCATTGTAAACATTAGTGGCGCTCTTGCTGCAAGTGGTAATATTACAGGAACACTTGCAACAGCCGCACAAACTGCTATTACTAGTG
>Ga0206131_10000810_pt1 | contig 42128 bp, 41 predicted proteins | sample Helgoland_Spring_FD_148636 | JGI IMG/M metagenome (GOLD analysis project Ga0206131, IMG submission 148636) | Pelagic subsurface seawater microbial communities from Kabeltonne, Helgoland, North Sea - Helgoland_Spring_Bloom_20160517_1 | ecosystem: Environmental > Aquatic > Marine > Epipelagic ... | reverse complement strand
TCAGCAACAAGCGCCTATTCCTTCAAAGCTTCATCGATATATTGAAGACACTTGCCGCGATGGCAGATTATCGCAACTAAATCGATTGCTATTCTGCAGAGTATCTTCCAGGTCGGTGGATTCCGACGCGAAGCGCAACGCGATCAAGCAAACCTGATTTGAACGTCATTTCCAAGCTCGGCGAGCATGGCCTCGATGGGTGTTTTGAATCCGAGGCACTTTCGCGGCGTTGAGTTCAGGGCCATGGCAATCTCCTGGATGTCTTCGTCGCTGACCAGATCGAGGTCGATGGACCTTGGTAGCCAGCGTCTTATCCTTCCGTTGGTATTTTCGACGCCGCCCTTCTGCCAGGACGCATAGGCGTCGCAGAAGTACGTCGTGGCGGAGAGCATGTCGCGAAGCAGGGCGTGGCGGGCGAACTCGCCGCCGTTATCGAAGGTGATCGATCCGCGCAGAGCTGGAGCCAACCGCTTGACCATTGCCATCAGCGCCGAGACCGTCTCCGCCGCGGTCTTGCCCATCAGGCGGCTGATCAGGGTCAGGCGGGTTTTGCGCTCATGCAACACCAGCACGGGCCGCGAACGCTTGCAGATCACCAGATCGGCTTCCCAGTGGCCTACCTCTTCGCGTTGATCGGCGGCCTGTGTTCGCTCGGATATATGAACTTTCTCGGCAATGCGGTCTTTTGAGGGTCGCTTGCGTCGGCCACGGCGGGGGCGACCGCGGGTCAAGTAGCGCCAGAGCGCATCGGCTTTGCGCGCCTTGCTGTAAACCCATGCATAGATGGCTTCGGTCGAGATCAGATTGAGGCCAATCTCGATCCCCTTGCCCAGACGTCCGGAGATCTGCTCGGGCGTCCAGCCCTCCAACAAGCGTGCCAGCACATAGCCACGCAGTTGGGCGTCTTGCTCCAGTCGGGCCGGTCGTTGGCGGCGCAGAAGATACGCCCCTTCAGCGGGCACGGGGCGATAGGCACCGCTCTCCAGGGCGTTCCGCTTTAGCTCCCGGCTGATGGTTGAACCAGCCCGTCTAAGCCTCGCCGCAATGGCTCGGATGCTTAAGCCAGCACCCTTCAAGGCAGCGATCTGATCTCTCTCGCTGGGCGTGAGATGCGTATAGTTCGACATGGCGACACCGTTTCACGTTGTGCATCAGACAGATACCAAATCTGCCCGCGGTGTTGCACTTCGCTCCGGAATTCACCATCAACCATTCAACCTGGCTCCGCCTTTTAGCGATCGTGCTTTCAGATAAACATTTGTTAACCACCGCGCGATATCAGTAATTCAAGCATAGCGCAGCGCTATCTTACTTGCTTTAGAAGGCCACTTACAACGGGACTATCCATGTATCGCGTCTCAGAAGACATGTTCGCAGAAATTGCTGAAATGAACCAAACCGCTCAGCAGAACTTCATCAAGAGCCAATCAGAGCCCTATGGCCCAGGTGAGATGGGTAGTCTTCTCAGGATTAGCGAAGAAATAAAAAGGGTCGCCAGGTTGAACCGCAGCGTCGCAGCGGTGATGCGCCTTCAATCCCAAGCACTGATCAATAAGCAAAAAAAAATGCGAGAGCAAGCGCGTCAGTCGTCTGCATCCAATTCAGACGGCTCGAACACCGTTTGATCAAACGCCAGCAGCGTCTCCCAATGGCGCGCCGCATCCTCCTGGAACAATGCCCGCGTGATGCCGGCAGCCAGCCGTGGGGTTGCAATCTTCATTGCATTGATTGAACACCCTGATGCACCAAAGCTCATGGTCGCTGCAAACGTGTAATCGTAGATATGCCGAAGATACGGCGCGGTACCCGGATTGAGTTCCTGGTAGGCCCCGTTGCCGTCCAAATACGGATACCGCCCAAGCCGCTCATTCTGCTCATCGATAGGCGGTGTATAAGCATCCCGCCAGGTTTTGATGTGTGGTGCGAATGGTTTCAGCTCCAGGCGTGCCGCGAAATCAACATCCATCCCAATGCATGAAATCAGATAATCGGCCTCAAAGACCCCTGCGTCGGTTTCTAGCTCCACGCGGCCATCACGGTCTTCCGCCGCATTCCATCCGCCACCTTTGACGATTTCAAAATTTGGGAATGTGCGCACGCGGTCATATGTGTGCTGCGGGATACTTTCTCTAAGCCCCAGAACATAGCTCATAAACCGCCAGCGCCATGCGTCATCCAGGTCGCAATAATGGCGGAGGAACCCAGCGAATGTCAGCCACCTATATGGCTGGACGCGTTGCAAACGTTCACGGCGAACAAACATGCGGACAGTGCGCGCGCCTGCTTCCAGTGCCGTCGCCGCGTTATCCGCCGCAGATGCCCCGGCCCCCAATACAGCGACATCTTTGCCCTCGAGTGCTGCAAAATCTATCGGGTCTGCCGTCGTCGCCCAAAATTGGCGCGGCAAATGTTCAATACACGGCGGGGCAAGCCACTTGCCGGCCCCGTCCTGCCCGGTCGCTAGCACAAGCTTCCGTGCATAAACCTGCTCTTCGCCAGTTGCGGTTTCCAGCGTGACCTTAAGCAGATCGTTTGTTGCAGGGGCAATACCGGTTAACGCGACTTCATTGCGAACTGGAACCTCGGCAACTGCCCGGATCCATAGAAGGTAATCTGACCAATGGCCCGCTGGAATGAACTCAAGCGCCTCCCAGTCAGCGATGCCATACTTAGCTTCATGCCATGCCTGGTAGGTTAGTGATGCAAGGCCGAGATCGGGGCCAGTGTAGTCCTTGGGTGACCGCAAAGTGGGCATGCGGGCATAGGTGGTCCACACGCCTTCTTGGCCAAATTTTGCTTTATCGAACAGCAGAATATTGCGCACGCGGTCACGCTTGAGATGGTGCGCGAGAATCAAGCCGCCTTGGCCAGCACCAGCGATCACGACGTCATAAACATGCGCGCCATCTGGGCCGCTGGTATTCGGCATCCAGTCCAAAGTCGGATGTGCAGTTAGTTCTAGCTCACGCCGAACTTGGGCTTCGAGCTCAGCTAGATTGCCGCTCATCGGTTGGGTGGGGTCAACTCTTCGATACGACCGCCGCGCGCGATTAACATGCGGTCAATCATTTCAATGAACAGACCATGGCAAACGACGCCGGGAGTCATGTTCAGAAAGATATCCATCTCGTCAGGATCTGGAATTTCGCCAAACCCAGCATCCAGGATCCAATGCCCTTCGTCGGAAACGAAAGGCTTGCCGTTCGCCATACGCAGGGTTGTTTTGGCACCAAATGCTTCCAGGTCCCGCTTGATCGCGGGCATGGCGAAAGCAGAAACTTCAACAGGCAGCGGAAATTTACCCAGCACATCAACGAGCTTCGAGCTATCCCCGATATAGACGACCTGCTTGGACAGGCTAGCCACGATCTTCTCGCGCATAAGCGCCCCACCACCGCCTTTGACGGCCTGCAGGCCCTTATCCACTTCATCAACGCCATCAACCGTTAGGTCAATTTCCGCGACCGCGTCCAGCCCGACGACATTAAGGCCCAGGCGCTTGGCCATCGCAGCCGTCGCCTCTGATGTCGCAACACAGCGGACATCAAGCTTACGCTTGGCGACAGCTTCAATGAATGCGCCGGCGGTCGAGCCGGTGCCGAGGCCCAGCGTCATGCCGGCCTCGGCTAGCTCCGCAGCCGCGAGGCCGACTTTGAGCTTCTCTTCAGCTTGTGTCATTGGCAGAATCGATTAACCGTCAATACCGCCCATGCACACATATTTGGTCTCAACATAATCCTCGATGCCATACTTAGACCCTTCACGGCCACTGCCGGATTCTTTGACGCCGCCAAATGGTGCGACAGCAGTTGAGATCAAGCCGGTGTTGAGGCCGACAATGCCGTATTCTAGCCCTTCAGAAACGCGCCATGCACGGCCCAGGTCCCGGGTGTAGAAGTAGCTGGCGAGGCCGAATTCCGTATCGTTCGCCATAAAGATTGCTTCTTCTTCAGTCTCAAACTTAAATACCGGCGCCAATGGACCAAAGGTCTCATCCTTCGCCACCAACGCTGATTTAGGCACATCGGCCAAAATTGTCGGCTGGAAGAAACTATGGCCAAGGTCGTGACGCGTTCCACCAAGCACAACACGTGCGCCTTTCGACGTCGCGTCCTGAATGTGCTCTTCCATCTTCGCGACGGCATCCATGTTAATCAGCGGGCCAATATCCATCCCGCCAGACATGCCGTCGCCAATTTTGAATGCGCCAACTGCCACGCGCAGCTTTTCAACGAATTCATCGTATACGCCGCTTTGGACAAGCAAGCGGTTGGCGCAAACGCAGGTCTGACCAGCATTGCGATACTTAGAGAGCAGTGCGCCTTCAACAGCAGCATCAAGATCGGCATCGTTGAAGACGATGAACGGCGCATTGCCGCCAAGTTCCATAGATGTTTTCTTGACCGTACCAGCGCACTGTTCCATCAGCACTTTGCCGATTTCAGTAGACCCCGTGAACGTCAACTTCTTGACGATGGGGTTGCCGGTCATTTCACCACCAATAGCCCGGGCAGCACCGGTAACGACGCTGAAAACACCCTTTGGAACGCCCGCCTGCTCAGCCAGTTCTGCCAAAGCCAAAGCCGAAAGTGGCGTTTCGCTGGCGGGCTTGCAGACCATTGTGCAACCGGCAGCCAGCGCCGGTGCCGCTTTACGGGTGATCATTGCATTTGGGAAGTTCCACGGCGTTACAGCTGCAACGACGCCAACAGGCTCTTTCAGGACAACGATACGTTTGTCTGATTGATGGGGTGGAATAATGTCGCCATAAATCCGGCGCGCTTCCTCAGAAAACCACTCGACATAGGATGCGCCGTAAACGATCTCGCCACGGGCCTCTTCAAATGGCTTGCCCTGCTCCAGGGTCATGATCTGTGCTAGATCATCCTGGTGCTCCATCATAAGCTCAAACCAACGGCGGAGAATGTCAGACCGCTCTTTCGCGGTCTTCGCGCGCCATGCTGGGAAAGCAGCCTCAGCGGCTTCAATCGCGCGGCGGGTTTCATCCGCACCCATGCGGGGCACAGTGCCTACAGCCTCACCATTCGCTGGATTAGATACAGTGATTGTCTCACCTGAATCGGCATCAGCCCAGACACCGTCAATGTAGCATTGCTGACGGAACAGCGCCTTATTTGTAAGCTGCATGATAAATTCCCCCCGAGATTAATGTCATGTCATGAAACGGCATGTTCCATGACGCGTATAGGCCAGCACCGCGCCCAACGTCTAACCCGCTGGACCTAACTATATCCCGATTATGCTCAAACCGGAACATCGAACTCTCAGTTCGCAGAAGCGGCGTCCTCAACGATCATGCGGGCTTCGCGCCCACCACGCCATGTGTCTATCTCAACCCGTCCTGCCAAATGAATAACGGCACCTTTGGACGCCTCTAAAAAATCCCCCAACGGACGACCCGCAGCTCGGAAAGCCATAGCCTGCATCGCCGTACCATCAGCACCTGTGAAGCGCAGACGATAGTGCGCGTCTTTAATTAAAGCCGCATGCTCCAACCGCACACCAGCCAGCACAAATCGCGGCTCCGGATTGCCTGCACCGAATGGTTGCAGGCGCTCCAGTGATTCCGCCACTTCCAGCGCTGCGGCCGGTCCCACAACGCCATCGAGCGAGTATCCACGCTTCGTCCGCGCCGCAGCGACATCATCCGCCAATGCTTCAGCCAAAGCAGTGGTGAACGCTTCAAACCCGTCAGCCGAACATCGAAACCCAGCCGCCATAGCGTGGCCGCCACCAGATGTCAGCAGGCCGGCTTCCCGCATGCGGATGATGGCTGGCCCCAGATCAACACCACTGACTGAGCGGCCTGAACCTACTGCGATGCCGTTTTCTATCGCCGCAACTAATGCCGGTCGCTCAAACCGCTCTGCCATCCGGCTCGCAACAATGCCGACAACACCTTGACGCCAACCTTCGCCAGAAACCGCAATGATCGGCACACCTTCAGCCGCTTGCGCTTCCGCCAGCGGTATCGCTTCATCAATCACACGCGCTTCAATTTCCTGGCGCTCGCGATTCAAGCCGTCCAGCGTCTGGGCAAGAGCTTCCGCCGCGCCGAAGTCATCCGTGGAAAGCAGCTCGAGCCCTGCCCGGCTATCCCCTATCCGCCCACCGGCATTGATGCGTGGACCAAGCATAAAGCCCAAGTGATAAGGACGAAGCGCATCCGTCACACTGGCGACATTCAATAGCGCATCAATGCCTGGGTTACGGCGTGCGGACATAACCTTCAGACCCTGGGCCACAAGTGCACGGTTAACGCCCGTGAGCGATGCCACGTCTGCCACAGTGCCAAGCGCCACCAGATCAAGCAGCCCCATAAGATCGATTTCAGTCTGCCCAGCCGCTCGCAAATGTCGGTTCAGGCCGATCGCGAATAGAAAGCACACGCCAACCGCGGCTAATTGCTGATGCGGCGAGGTCTCATCTGCCCGGTTTGGGTTGACGACCGCGAGCGCATTTGGCGCTTCATCCGCACCAACGTGATGGTCCAAAATAATAACTTCGAGCCCCAGCGCATTGGCAGCGTCTATCGCCTCAAAAGCCGTGGCACCGCAATCGACCGTGATAACCAAGCTGGCACCCTGGTCTTTAAGCGACTGCATGGCACCGGGGTTCGGGCCATAGCCTTCACGCTCCCGGTCCGGCACGTAGATAAGCGGTTCAGCACCCAGCCCCCGAAAGATGCGCCGAAGCAAGGCACCGGATGTGGCACCGTCAACGTCATAATCAGCCAGGATGGCAATTTGCTCGCCAGCATCCAAAGCCGCCGCGACCCGGGCGATGGCTTTGTCCATGTCCAGAAGGTGCGATGGGTCTGGCAGCGCATCGCGGAGGCGCGGGCTGAGATACAGCTCCGCTTCCTCTAGCGACTTCACTCTGGCTGCTAGAACGCCTGCGACCACGCCCGGCAATTCAAGCTGGCGCTCAATCTCGCGGGCAAGGTCAGGGTCGCCAGCACGCAAGCGCCAGCGCCGACCGGTCGCTGAACTTGTTACGCCCAGGACGGGCGCGTCAGTCATACCGCCGCTCAGTCGTCGAACATCGGCTTCCGGTCGAAGTTATGGAAGGTATCCAGCTTGCGAACTGTGCCAGTTTTGGAGCGCATGACCAGCGATTCTGTCCGCACACCAAGGCCTTCACGGCGCACACCAGCCAGCATTGTGCCGCTGGTGACGCCCGTTGCAGCAAACATAACGTCGCCGCTGGCGAGTTCGAGCAAGCTGTATTTCCGGTCAAAATCTTTGATGCCGATCCGGTCTGCCCGGCCACGCTCATCATCATTGCGGAAGATCAGCCGGCCCTGAAATTGACCACCGATGCAACGGAGCGCCGCCGCGGCCAGAACGCCTTCAGGCGCACCGCCAGAGCCCATATAAATGTCCACGCCGCTTTCGGCTTTGGTTGTTGCGATCACGCCAGATACGTCGCCATCTGAAATCAGCATGATCCGGGCACCTGCATCGCGGACCCGGCCAATCATTTCCTGGTGACGCGGACGATCCAGAATACAAACGACGAGATCCTCGACCTTGACGCCCTTAGCTTTGGACAGCGCTGCCAGGTTTTGTTCCGGCGTATTGTCTAAGTCGACCACGCCTTCCGGCAGGTCCGGGCCGACACCGAGCTTGTCCATGTATACATCCGGCGCGTGCAAGAAGCCGCCAGCATCTGCCATAGCCATGACGGCAAGCGCGTTCGAGCCGCCCTTTGCTGTGATCGTCGTGCCTTCAAGCGGATCGAGCGCAATATCGATCTTCGGGCCGTTGCCTGTGCCAACTTTTTCACCGATATACAGCATGGGCGCTTCGTCGCGCTCGCCTTCGCCGATAACGACTTTGCCATCAATGTCTAGGGAATTCAGCGCACGACGCATTGCATCCACCGCCGCCTGATCGGCAGCCTTTTCGTCACCGCGCCCCATAAGACGGGAAGCGGCAAGTGCGGCGAATTCGGTGACACGCACGGCTTCGAGCGCCAGGTTGCGGTCCATGGTCAAGTCAGCCACAGGGGCGTCCTCCTAATTGGTATGTTTTTGGATCGTCGAGCCGCTTAGAACGATTCGATTTTCATCAGAATAGGGGGTTCGACAGCTGCTTCCAACGCGCTTAATGCATTTGCGACGTCTCTAATGACCGCTTCTGTCGTTTCATGGGTCGTCATGACCACAGGAACAGCCTCGTTCGGGTCCCGCCCATGCTGCAATACGGATTTAATCGACACGCCATGTTGCCCAAGGACGCCAGCAACATCAGCGATAACGCCCGGCTGGTCGATCACGTTGAGGCGGATGTAATAAGCGCCTGCCCGGTCCGCGATCGGCGTTGCCGTCAATGCGCCCAGGCTGGCGGCCTCCTGCCCAAAAGCATAGGCCCGACGCCCAGCCGCGATATCAATGATGTCGGCCAGAACTGAGGAAGCGGTGGCCCCCCCACCTGCGCCGGGACCAACCAACAAGGCCTGACCGACAGGCTCAGCATCAACCATTACAGCGTTGGTGACACCATCAATGCGGGCCAAGTCTGCCGTTTCTGGCACCAAACATGCGGAAACCCGTTGCTCAACACCTGTTGGGGATTTGGCCGCAACACCCAAAAGCCGGATGCGGTAGCCAAGCTCCTTAGCAAACATGATATCGAGCGCAGATACGTCCCGGATGCCAGAGGCCTCGACAGCGTCAATGTCTGGCGCAGCGCCAAATGCGATGCCGGACAGGATCGCCAGCTTCTGCGCCGCGTCCACGCCGTCAATATCAAAACCCGGGTCAGCTTCGGCATAGCCAAGGTCCTGGGCTTCTTTCAAAACGTCATCGAATGCGCGGCCCGTGCTCAACATCTCTGTCAGAATGAAATTGCAAGTGCCGTTCAGGATGCCGTGGACACGCTCAACATCATTCCCGGCGAGGCCTTCTTTGAGGGCCTTGAGAATGGGAATGCCGCCAGCAACAGCCGCTTCAAACGCCAGTTGCGCGCCATTCGCTTCAGCCAGCGCTGCAAGCCGTGCACCGTGACGGGCGATCATTGCCTTATTCGCCGTGACCACATGTTTGCCCGCTGCGAGTGCGGCTTCAACAGCGGCCAGTGCAGGGCCGTCCTCGCCGCCAACCAGTTCAACGACGATATCCACATTGTCACTCACGGCGAGCTGGGATGGATCATCCCGCCACGTCATGCCTGAAATATCGATACCGCGATCCTTGGACCGGCTGCGGGCGGAGACTTCTGTCACCACCACGGGAGCACCTGCCCGCGCCGTGATCATCTCAGCGTGCGCCGCTAACGTGCGCGCGGCTTCTGCGCCTACAGTGCCTAATCCGATTAGTCCGACACGTACGGTCATTCTGCCGCCTCCGCTTGCTTTGCATTTTGGGCCGCAGCCATATCCGCTGCATCTTTGCTATCACGCACTTTGGCCAGGAACTGTTTAACGCCGCGTGCAGCCTGCCGGATACGCTGCCGATTCTCTACAAGCGCCAGCCGGACGAAGCCTTCACCGTTCTCGCCGAACCCAACGCCCGGCGATACCGCGACATCAGCCTCATCCAATAGCAGCTTGGCGAATCCTAGGGAGCCCAGTTCCTCGAACGCCGGTGGGACAGGTGCCCAAGCGAACATCGTCGCAGGCGGCGGCGGCACATCCCATCCGGCTTGGCTGAATGATGATGTCAGCACGTCGCGGCGCTGTTGATAGAGCGCACGCACTTCGTCCACACAATCCTGCGGGCCATTCAAAGCCGCCGTGGCGGCCACTTGGATCGGCGTGAAGGCACCGTAATCGAGATAAGATTTTACCCGCGTGAGCGCGCCGATCAGATCCTTATTGCCAACGCCATACCCAACGCGCCAACCAGGCATTGAATAGGTCTTGGAAAGAGAGCCGAACTCCACCGCAATGTCACGCGCGCCTGGCGTTTCCAGGATCGATGGCGGTGGTTGATCATCGAAATAAATTTCGGAATACGCCAAGTCTGAAACAATGAAGATGTTATGGCGCTTACAGAACGCGACGACATCCTTATAAAAATCCCGTGTCGCCATCATCGCCGTCGGGTTTGATGGATAGCTGAGCAATAAAGCAGTAGGTGGCGGCACCGCGTGACGAACGGCGCGTTCCAATTCCGCAAAAAATCCTGCGTCTGGGGTCACCGAAATATTCCAAAGCGAGGCACCCGCAATCACAAAGCCAAATGCGTGGATTGGATAGCTGGGGTTTGGAGCCAGGACGATATCACCTGGCGAGGTGATGGCCTGCGCCAAGTTCGCCAAACCTTCTTTGGAGCCAAGCGTGACAACGACTTCGCTATCAGCGTTTAGTTGCACATCAAAGCGACGGTCATAATACCCGGCAATAGCGCGACGCAGGCCTGGAATGCCTTTGGACGTTGAATAGCGATGCGTGCGCGGGTCTGCGACGGCTTCAGTCAGCTTATCGACGATGTGTTTTGGCGTTGCTGAATCCGGATTGCCCATCCCGAAATCAATAATATCCCGGCCCTCGGCCCGGGCGGCGGCTTTCATAGCGTTCACTTCCGCGAAAAGATACGGTGGCAGTCGGCGGATTTTGTGAAACTGAAAGCTCATCGCTTGAGCGCTCCAAAGTATGGGGAAATAAGGAAAGCGGCGGGAGACATACCGCCTTCAGGCGCCCAGGTATAGATCAACCCGGCTTGGCGCGTGCGCTTCATCCGCTGAGACTTCCTGATGGACACGGACACCGCGCGCTTCCAACGCTGAAGTCAGGGCGGATACGGCCCCCTCAGTCCCAGCCCCAACGCCGACGATCACAAGGCTACGACGACTTGCCTGCGCGGACTCTATCGCCCGGCCAATCACACCTTCTGGCATGGTTTCAGCATAGGCGAGCGGCAGTGCGGCCAGTAACTTCCTTGGCACACCTGATGATGTGGCAACAGTTTCTTGCTCGGCTTCAGCGCGGGCGGCCATCATATCGGCATGCTCATGCTGCAAGTGCGAAGAAGCATTTGGCGCTGTAGCTTTAGCATCGGACAGCACGACAGGTGCGGCTTCCGGGCCTCCGCTCAGGTTGGGAAAACCCGTGCGACAGCCAACGAGCGCGAGTGCGACCATAAGAACCATTGTGCAGCGCAGCATGACATTCCACATGTGTGCTATAATTAATGAGCAAGCAATATAGGGGGCTTTGTCTATGAACAAGACCGTTGAACCGCCGTCAACCGAGGATGTCGAGCGCCTCGCCGCTGAAATCACGGATATCGCCGAGCGCAGCCAGCGCCTTGTGACAGAGTTTGTAGAAAAAACGACAGACCCATCTGCCGCTCCAGAAGATGCCCAAGGTGCGATGCAGGACGCCTTTGCCATTGGGCAGACGTTCATGGAATTCGCCGGCCAGATGGCCGCGAATCCGCAGCGGTTCATGGAAGCGCAAACAACGCTCTGGACCCAGTATGCCAACCTTTGGCAGTCAACGATGTCTCGGATGGCCGGGCAAGAGGCTGAGCCTGTTGCAGCACCGGAGCCAGGCGATCGGCGCTTCAAAGACCAGGAATGGTCTGACAATGTTGTGTTCGACTATATCAAGCAATCTTATCTGCTGACATCTGGATGGCTGAAAGACCAAGCCCAGGACGCCGAAGGTTTAGACGACCACACAGCCCACCGCATCGACTTTTACACGCGGCAGTTTGTGGATGCGATGTCGCCAACGAATTTCGTTGCAACCAACCCCCAAGTCCTGCGCGAGACGATTGAAAGCAAGGGCGAGAACCTGCTGCACGGCCTCAGCAATATGCTGAATGACCTGGAGAAAGGGCACGGCAGCCTGCGCATCAGCCAGACGGACCTGGATGCATTCGAAGTCGGTGGCAATATCGCGGTGACGGAAGGCAAGGTCGTTTACCAGAATGACCTGATGCAGCTTCTCCACTATGCGCCACTGACAGAGACGCAGTTCGACAAGCCACTGCTAATCGTGCCGCCTTGGATCAACAAATTTTACATCCTGGACCTGAAGCCAGAGAATTCGTTCATCCGCTGGGCGACCGAACAAGGCCATAGCGTTTACGTGATTTCGTGGGTGAACCCGACGGGTGATCTGCGCGACAAAGACTTCTCCAGCTATATGCTGGAAGGCCCATTGGCTGCCGTTGAAGCGATCAAGCAGGATGTCGGCGCGGAGAAAGTAAACGCCATTGGCTATTGCCTCGGCGGCACCCTTCTCGCCTCAACTTTGGCCTATGCGTCGGAACACAAGATCGACAATTTCGCCAGCGCCACATTCTTCACGACTTTGGTGGACTTCGAACGCGGCGGCGAGCTGACGGTGTTTGTTGATGAGGAACAGATCCAAGGCATCGAACGGAAGATGGCCAAGGACGGCTTCATGGATGGCGCCGATATGGCGATGACGTTCAACAGCCTGCGCTCTAATGACCTGATCTGGTCCTTCGTCGTTAGCAATTATCTGCTGGGCAAGGACCCGTTCCCGTTCGACCTTCTGTACTGGAATTCAGATTCGACCCGCCTGCCAGAAGCCATGCACAGCTTCTACCTGCGCAGCATGTACCAGCAAAACAAGCTGAAAGAGCCGGGCGGTGTAGAGATGAACGGCACGCCGATTGATCTGCGCAACATCAAGACGCCATCCTATTTCGTCGCTGCCAAGGAAGATCACATCGCCCCTGCTGATGCAGTCTATCAGGGCACGAAACTGTTTGGCGGGCCTGTGAAATATGTGCTCGCTGCGTCCGGTCACATTGCTGGCGTCGTTAATCCACCGCCGCCAAATAAGTACGGCTACTGGACGAACACCAAGTCCCCTGAGACCCTGGAAGATTGGTTCGAGACATCTAAGGAAAGCAAAGGGTCCTGGTGGCCAGACTGGCAGAAGTGGATCGCGCGCAAGGCCGGCAAGAAAGTGCCAGCACGCGTTCCCGGCGAAAATGGCCTGAAAGCCATTGAAGCGGCCCCTGGCAGCTATGTTCAGGTGCGGTCCTAGTGCAGGTGGAGCTGGCCGAGGCAGCTGATGCCGCTGCCATCGCCGAACTGCATGTTGATGTATGGCGCGCGACCTATGCTGATCTAGCGCCACCGGAAGCGCTCGAAAGCCTGGGCGTCGCCGTCCGCCTGCGGCAATGGCAGGCGGCGCTGGCTGACTCTGCAAGCGCGGCTGGGATTTTCGTTATCCGGTCTGAGGGTGTGATTGTCGGATTCGCCAAAGCGCAACGCGACCCTGACGGCCCGATGAACGGACGTGGTGAGATCAAGCACCTCTATGTGTCGCATTCAGAGCAATCTCGCGGGCTTGGCCGACTGCTGTTCAATGCTTCTGCGAGCTATCTACAATCAATCAAAGCCCCCGGCATCGCCCTTGGCGTCGTCGATGGAAATGACCGGGCTATTGCCTTCTATGAACGGCTCGGCGGCAAGCATATCGGTGAATATGTGGACCCCGGCCCCCTATGGCGCTCCCGAAACCTGATCTATGCCTGGGACTAGGCATTTTTCCGAAGCGATCCACAGGCAAGGTATGTGGAAGCGATAGCGGCAAGCCGCTGGGCATTTTATATATGTCCCTATGACATTCCTTGAAGCCTCCTCCCTCGCCTCTCCCCATCTCTTGGGGATTGAGAATCTGACGCCGTCGGAAATCAATCTGCTGCTCGATCTTTCTGAGCATTATGTGGATATGAACCGAAGCGGGTCCAAGAAAACGGATCTGTTGCGCGGGCGCACGATCATCAACGTGTTCTTCGAATCCTCTACCCGAACGCGCACTTCCTTTGAGCTGGCAGGCAAGCGGCTTGGCGCTGATGTGATCAACATCTCGCCGGAAGTCAGCGCCGTTCGCAAAGGTGAAACACTGCTAGATACGGCGCTGACGCTAAATGCCATGCATGCCGATCTGCTGGTGGTGCGGCATCCGGAATCTGGTGCCGTTCAATTGATTGCGGAAAAAGTCAGCTGTTCTGTCGTGAACGGCGGCGATGGTGCCCATGAGCATCCGACACAGGCGCTATTGGATGCACTTGCCATCCGCCGCCGTGTTGGCCGGTTGCATGGCCTGGTCGTTGCGATCTCTGGCGACATTGCCCACAGCCGCGTCGCCCGCTCCAACATGCTGCTGCTGAAGACCATGGGCGCCGATGTCCGTGTTATCGCGCCGCCCACATTGATCCCTGCAGATATCGACCGGTATGGCGTCGAAGTCTTCCACGATTTGGCGGAAGGTGTGAGGGATGCAGATATCGTCATGATGTTGCGCCTGCAGCAGGAACGCATGCGCGGCAGCTTCATCCCGTCCACGTCTGAATATTTCCACTTCTTCGGCCTGGACCGCGCCAAGCTCGCCAATGCCAAGCCAGATGCATTGATCATGCATCCGGGCCCGATGAATCGGGGTGTAGAGATTGATTCCGATGTGGCGGACGACATCAACCGCTCCCTCATTCAGGAACAGGTCGAAATGGGTGTCGCCGTGCGCATGGCCTGCTTGGACCTGCTTACCCGTAATCTCTCCAACAATTCGGGAGATGAGGCATGAGCGAGCGCACATTCTTTGCCAACGCCCGGCTGCTCGACCCTGCATCCGGCCTGGATGAAACTGGTGGGCTTCTGGTCGAGGGCCGCATGATCGCGGATTTCGGCGCGCACCTGGATACGGCACCGGAAGACGCGGAGGTCATTGATTGCGACGGCTTCTGCCTTTCCCCAGGCTTGATCGACATGCGCGTGCATTTGGGGGAACCCGGTGCTGAGCATAAGGAAACGCTGACGACGCTGAGCCAAGCTGCCGCTAAGGGCGGTGTCACGGCTGTTGTCGGCTTACCGAACACAGACCCGCCGATTGATGACGCCGCTGTTGTTGAGTTTCTGGCGCGGCGCGGACGTGAGGTACACGGCGTTAAAGTCTTTGCCTATGGTGCTGCAACAAAGGCCATGGAAGGCAAACGGCTGACTGAGGTTGGCCTGCTGAAGCAAGCGGGTGCAGTTGGCTTCACAGATGGACTACATGCCGTCAGCGATGCCATCATGATGCGCCGCGTCCTAGCCTATGCCAGCGGCTTCGATGCACTGGTATTGCAGCATGTGGAGGAGCCCGCTCTGACGCAGGGAGCCGTCGCCACCGAAGGCGAGATTGCGACACGGCTGGGCCTCCCTGCTGGCCCCGCTATTGCTGAAGCCATGATGCTGGAGCGCGATCTAAGATTGGTCGAACTGACCGGGGCCCGCTATCACGCCACGCAGATATCAACCGGTGCCGCCGTATCAGAATTAGCCGGTGCCAAGCGGCGGGGGCTTGATGTCAGCGCTGACACGGCACCAGCCTATTTCGCCCTTAACGAAACATCGCTGATGGATTACCGCACGTTCGCCCGCCTCTCACCGCCGCTGCGCTCAGAGCAAGATCGGCGCGAGGTCGTGCAGGGCCTTATCAGCGGCGCAATTGATGTGATCGCGAGTGACCACTGGGGCCAGGACCAGGAAACCAAACGCCTGCCGTTCGCACAGGCAGAGCCCGGTGCCGTCGGCACAGAAACCATGCTGCAATTGGCGCTTGAGCTGTATCACCGGGGCGAAATTCCCTTACTGGACCTGCTCGCCAAGATGACGATTAACCCTGCCAATCTGCTTGGGCTGGAGCTTGGTGCGCTGGTGCTAGGCCGCCCGGCTGATCTGGCGCTCTTTGATCTCGACCGCCCATGCCGCATAGATGCTGACAATCTGGCATCGAAGTCTAAGAATACGCCGTTTGACGGGCGGCCTGTACAGGGCATGGTCATGGCGACCATGGTTGATGGCCGTATGATTTATGATGGGCGGGATTAGGGAATGATTGAACCGCTGGGAGGGTGGGTGAATGCATGGCCGCTGGCGGTTGGGTTTCTTATTGCCTATCTGATCGGCGCAATACCGTTTGGCCTGATCCTGACGCGCATGTCCGGTGCCGGTGATATCCGCAAAATCGGCTCCGGTAATATCGGGGCGACAAATGTTCTGCGCACCGGTCGTAAGGCTGTCGCCGCAGCAACTTTACTACTGGACATAGGCAAGGGCTTTCTCGCCGTGTGGCTCGGCTGGCGGTATGGCGGGCCGGATATGGCAGTGCTGGCGGCCTATGGCGCACTGCTTGGGCACTGCTTTCCAATCTGGCTCAAATTCAAGGGTGGCAAAGGTGTAGCGACATTCCTTGGTGCCGTAACAGGGCTCGCATGGATGTTCGGATTGGTTGGCGCAATCGCATGGATCGCGAGTGCCGCAATATTCAGAATTTCATCCGTCGCTGGATTGCTTCTGACAGCTGCGGCACCAATCACAGCATTTGTCTTAGACGATCAACAGCTACTTGAAGCAACACTCGTCATGGCTGCATTGGTCTGGATGCGTCATTGGTCAAATATTCTGCGCCTCCTCAAAGGTGAAGAACCTAAAATCGGCAAAGGGGCCTGATTGCTTGACGATTGGCGATAAACACGCCATTTTATCAGCGTCATGAAAAATACAATTAATAATTGTTAAAAATGGAACTCTCAACGCCTCGCGACCTTCCGCTTGGCGCTGAGTAGCGGCATCGGTCCGTGTCGATATGCTCAACTGCTAGACCAATTTGGTGAGCCGATCGCTGCGCTGGCTGGTCTCGCAGATATGCGCCGGAAAGACGTGCGGATTGCATCGCTCAAGGATGCTGAAGCTGCTATCGCAAAAGCAGCGACAGCTGGCGCAGATATCCTTCTGCGCGGCGATGACGCCTACCCCTTTCGGCTGGCAGAGACAGCCCGGCCACCGCTCGCGCTCTATACTATGGGCAACCAGGCGCTGTTGAACCGACAGATGGTCGGCATCGTCGGTGCACGAAACGCCTCTGCAGCCGCCAAGAGATTCATTGAGGAATTGGCACAAGACCTCAGTAAGGCGGGCATCGCTGTCGTCTCCGGCCTGGCCCGCGGAATTGATGCTGCCGCCCACCGCGGATCGCTTGATGGAACGCCAGTCGGCATCGTCGCAGGCGGCATAGATATTGTCTATCCGCCAGAAAACGCGGACCTGCAGGCGTCGATAGCGGCAAATGGCATCCTGGTAGCGGAATCGCCCATCGGCGCAAAACCAACGGACAGGCACTTCCCCCGCCGAAACCGGATTGTTGCGGGCCTTGCTTCCGGCGTCGTCGTGATTGAGGCTGCGGAACGATCCGGCAGCTTGATCACGGCCCGGTTCGCGCTGGAAGAAAACCGCGAAGTCATGGCCGTGCCAGGTTTTCCTGGTGACCCACGCTCTCGCGGTGCTAATCGGCTCATCCAGGAAGGTGCCACAATGGTGCAATCTGCCGATGACGTCCTGAAAGTCCTGCATACACCGCAGCCGGAACCCAAGGTCCGCCCGGTCAAAGCGAAGCCTCCCGCGACCAAAGCTCTAACCTCAGAACAACCTGTGACCTCGACTGCAGAGGCAGAGGCTGCCGTTTCCGATCCGAAGGATCGATTGCTCTCAGCGCTCGGTACGGCACCGGTAACTGTTGACGAACTGGCGCGCGAGTGCCAATTGGAGGCGTCAGTCGCTGCCGCCATCCTGCTAGATTTGGAATTGGACGGTGCGGTTGAACGTTTGCCTGGCCAACGGGTAATGCTGCGTTAGCTTCTTACTAACCACGATTCATCAAGCTGCTAACGTCAGTATCCGAGAACCGTGAACTTGTGAGACCGCCTTTGAAACTCGTCGTCGTCGAATCGCCCGCCAAGGCGAAGACCATCAATAAGTATCTGGGCTCGGGCTATGAAGTCCTGGCGAGCTACGGGCATGTCCGTGACCTGCCGCCGAAGGATGGCTCCGTCCGTCCCGAGGAAGATTTCGCCATGTCTTGGGCAGTCGACGAGCGGTCCACAAAACGGGTCAACGATATCGCCAAGGCGGTAAAGAAGGCGGATTCCATCCTGCTCGCAACCGATCCGGATCGCGAAGGTGAAGCAATTTCCTGGCATATCCAGGAACTGCTCAAAGAAAAGAAGGCGCTGGACGGCAAGGAAATCAGCCGCGTCGTATTCCATGAAATCACACGTAACGCCGTTGAAGAAGCCGTCGCCAATCCGCGTGAGATCAATCAGGAATTGGTGGAGGCCTATCTCGCCCGCCGCGCCTTGGACTATCTGGTTGGGTTCAATCTTTCACCAGTGCTTTGGCGGAAGCTGCCGGGCTCCCGCTCTGCCGGGCGTGTGCAGTCCGTAGCGCTCCGCCTAATTTGTCAGCGTGAATCTGAAATTGAAGCCTTTAATCCCCGTGAATACTGGACGATTGACGGCGTTTTCCAAACAGCAGATGGCCGCAAGGCCAAAGCCAAGCTGACGCATCTAGATGGCAAGAAGCTCGACCAGTTTGATCTGAATGATGAAGCGAAAGCCAAAGCCGCCGTGGCAAAAGCGGTCGCTGGCGATTACAGCGTCGCCGCCATTGAAAAGCGGCAGACAACGCGCAATCCGGCACCACCATTCACAACTTCGACCCTCCAACAGGAGGCGTCTCGCAAACTTCGCCTTGGTGCTAGCCAAACCATGCGCGCCGCCCAAAAGCTTTATGAAGGCGTTGAAATTGGCGGCGAAACCGTTGGTGTCATCAGCTATATGCGAACGGACAGCGTGAACCTGTCCAATGAGGCGATCGAAGGCGCTCGCTCCCTGATCGGCAAAGATTATGGTGCCGGCTATCTGCCAAAAGAGCCGCGCATTTATCGCAGCAAAGCCAAGAACGCCCAGGAAGCGCACGAAGCGATCCGCCCAACAGACATGAACCGCACCCCAGATGTCATGTCAGCCTATTTGAGCGATGCGGACCTGGCGCTCTACAGGTTGATCTGGCGCCGGACTGTCGCGTCACAGATGGCGTCCGCCAAGCTGGACCAAACCGCAATTGTATTTGCTGACACAAAGGGTGCAGCCAGCTTCCGCGCCACCGGATCTGTCATTGTGTTTGACGGCTTCCTGAAGCTCTACCAAGAGGGTCAGGATGAGAAGTCAGAGGATGACGGCCAGCAGGCGATCCTCCCGGCGTTTAATGAAAAAGAAGGCGTCAACGCGTCTGATATCCTGCCGGAACAGCACTTCACCCAACCGCCGCCGCGCTTCACAGAAGCCAGCCTGGTCAAAAATATGGAAGAGCTGGGCATTGGTCGGCCATCCACCTATGCCTCCATCATTCAAGTTCTGCAGGACAGGAATTATGTCCGTCTAGAAAGCCGCCGCTTCATGCCGGAAGATCGGGGTCGGTTGGTCACGTCATTCCTGGAAAGCTATTTCCCACGCTATGTGGAATATGACTTCACGGCAGAGCTTGAGAATAAGCTGGATGATGTCTCCAACGGCGATCTTGCCTGGCGCTCCTTGCTGCAGGAGTTCTGGAGCGGCTTCAATAACCGCATCGGTGAGACCAAAGACCTGACGATCACGGAAGTGATCGATAAACTGGACGCACAGCTTGGCGACCATTTCTTCCCGAAGCCCGAAGGCGATGGCGACGCCCGCCTTTGCCCGGCCTGCAGCGAGGGCCGGTTGGGGCTGCGCCTCGGCAAGCATGGCGCTTTCATCGGCTGTTCCAGATACCCGGAATGCAAGCACACCCGCCCACTAGCGGCACCTGAAGGCGGCGAATTAGACGCGCTCGATGGGCCTAAGGAATTGGGCCTGGACCCGGATACAGAACAGATGGTCACGCTGCGGCGCGGCCCATACGGTCTTTATGTACAGCTTGGCGAGCCATCCGAGGAGAAAGGTGCCAAGAAACCGAAACGCGCCTCCATCCCCAAGGGCCAGGACCCGATGGATGTCGATCTGGCGAAAGCGCTAGCGCTTTTATCGCTACCGCGCGAAGTTGGCCTGCATCCTGAAACGAAGAAAGTGATCAAAGCTGGCCTTGGCCGGTTTGGCCCTTACCTGCATCACGATGCTGGCTATACGTCCCTGCCAAAGGATGATGATGTCCTGGTCGTTGGCCTCAATCGCGCCGTGACCATTCTAGCCGAAGCCAAAACCCGTGGTCGGGGCGGCGCATCCGTTCTGCGCACGCTGGGCAAGCACCCTGACAATGACGCTGACATCACTGTCAACAAGGGCCGGTTCGGGCCTTATGTGAAGCACGGCAAGATCATGGCTTCACTGCCAAAAGACAAAGAGGTCGAGGACATCACGCTGGAAGAAGCGCTTGTGCTGATTGCAGCGAAAGCGGCCAAATCCGGCAAGGCACCAGCCAAAAAGAAGGCTCCAGCGAAGAAGAAAGCCGCGCCAAAGAAAAAGCCCGCTGCGAAGAAAACAGCAGCCAAAAAGCCAGCTGCTAAAAAACCAGCCGCTAAGAAGAAAGCCGCGCCGAAAAAGACGCCAGCGGCGAAGGCGGCGACAAAGACTGCGGCCGACGACGCGTGACGCGAAAGCAGGCCGGCGCCCTCCCCACTGTCCAGGAGATCGCCGCCTGGCTCGCTGATCAAGACGGCGCTCCGCGTACGACAGAGGCGACACAAGCCTTCGGCATCCGCGGTATGGAAAACCGCCGCGCGTTCAAAGCTCTATACAAAGACGCCCGCAAACTTGGCCGGGACGGCGCAAACACCATCGGTGGCCTGCCGCCGGTAACGATGCTTGTCATTCAGCGCATCAGCAATGACGGTGATCTGATCGCGGTCCCTGAGAAGTGGGACAAGCCGCCTGCCCCCGCCGTGATTGTTAATCCTGGCCGCCAAGGCGGCGCGCTTGCGGTCGGTACCCGAATTCTGGCGCGGATCGAAAAAGAGAGTGGCGAGATCGTCGCCCACCCCATCAAGATATTCACCGGCCCGCCACCGCGCCCAGATGCGGTGCTGGCCATTGTTGAAGAAGGCCATCGCGGCAGCCTGGAACTCCGCGAAGCCCAGCCCGGTCGTCCACGCCGCTGGAAGCTGGATGGCAAGCGCCCGCAAGGCCTTGAGGTCGGGCAATTGGTTTTGGCAAAGCCAGAGCCGCGCCGTCCTGGCCGCGCGTCCCGGGATTTCCGGGCCAGCATCATCTCCGTCCACGGCGACGCGGAGAACCCCGCCATGTTTGGCCTGGCGATGATGGAACAACTTGGCGCACCGATAGACTTCCCCGCAAATGTCCTTGCTGAAGCCGAAGCCGCCAAGCCGCCGGAACTGGGCGGACGCGAGGACCTGCGCACACTGCCATTGCTCACCATTGACGGCGCGGACGCCCGCGATTTCGATGATGCCGTGTTCGCAGAACCGTTTGGACGCAAAGGCTGGCGAATCATCGTCGCCATCGCAGATGTATCGAGCTATGTGCCACCAGGCTCTGCGCTAGATGTTTCCGCCAGGGCGCGGGGTAATTCAACATATCTGCCGGATCGGGCAATCCCGATGCTGCCGGAAGCGCTGTCCAACGGCCTATGCTCCCTGAAACCGGGAGAAGACCGAGCCTGCCTGTTCGTAGAAATGAAGTTCAGTGCGGAAGGCAAGCGCACGGCGCACCGGGTCGGGCGTGGTCTCATGCAGTCCCACTGGCGGCTGACTTATGAGGATGCGCAGGCAATCGCTGATGGCGCGCTCCCTGATCACCCGGCACAGGGTGCAACGCAGAACCTCTACGCAGCCTTCGACTGCCTGCTAAAGGGCCGTGAAAAGCGGGCACCGCTGGAGCTTGATCTGCCAGAACGCGTTGTTGTGTTCGATGATAAAGGCGTTGCTGTGGACATCGCCAAGCGCCGCGGGTTGGCCAGCCATAAGCTCATCGAAGAAATGATGGTGCAGGCCAATGCATCAGCCGCAGAATCCGTCCTGGAAGCCCGCGCCGAGGCGTTGTACCGCGTGCATGAAAAGCCAGACGCCGAACGGATTGGCCTGCTGGCGGAACAAGCGGCGCGCATGGGCCTAATGCATCCCGGTGCGCGCCTGGATCACCCTCGCCTCATCAACGATGTGCTTGGGAAAGCGGATGACCCTGCAGTGCGCACCGTCCTCAGTGAATTGATTCTGCGCGCCCAGGCCCAAGCGCGTTATAATCCCGAATGCGCGCCGCATTTCGGGCTGTCGCTTGAGGCTTATCTCCACTTCACATCCCCAATCCGTCGCTATGCGGACTTGGTGGCGCATCGCTCGCTGATCCAGGCGCTAGGGCTTGGCACGGGCGGCGAGGCACCAGACCGGGCTGAACTAGACGTGATCGCAGGCGAAATCAATAAAACCGAACGGCGTTCCATCTCCGTTGAGCGCGCGGTTGTTGATCGTTATGTGGCCCTGCTTGGCAAAGCCTTTGAAGGCAAAGAACTTGAAGGCCGTATTGCCGGTGCCAACCGTGTCGGCCTATTCGTTCGCTTCGAAGAGCCTTATCTGGACGGCTTCGCGCCTGCAGCCCTGCTGCCGCAAGACTACTGGCGCCTGTCCCGCGACGGCATGAGCATGGACGGCCGCAGCAGCGGCATGAGCTACCGAATTGGCGACAGCGTGACCGCCCGGATACGGGAAGTCGAAGTGGCGACAGGGTCCGTCACATTGGAATTATCCCCGCCGGAAGGTGGATTACGCCGGAAGCGTGGTGGTAAACGCTTGATTAAAAAGCGCCGGAGGTGAATGATCTGGCGCATGCTGTTCCGCCGCACATTCAGCCTCCGCTCGGCAACCTTCGCGCTCACGCTGGCGCTTGTCGCCGCTTGCGCCACCAAACCGGCGTTCAAGCAGGAATCATTTGACACAGAGTCAGCCTCTGCTCTTTTTAGCGACGCTTTTGGCCACCTTACAGATACTTACATCGAAAAAGTGAACCTGCAACGCATGTCTGTGGCTGGATTGAATGGCTTGACGGACATCGATCCTGCGATCAAAGCGACTGCGCTCGCAGACGGCGGACTGTCCATTTCTGCGGGCGGCGCCGAAATTGCGCTAAAGCCGCCTCTGGACCGGGATGCCGCTGGATGGGGTGATGTGCTGGCCCGTGGGTTGACGAAAGCCCGCATGCATTCGGCCAGCCTTACGAGCGCTGAACCGGATGTGCTCTACACCGCCATCATGGATGGCGTCACCGAAACGCTTGATGGCTATTCCCGCTACGAGCCGCCAAAACGCGCCGTTGAAAGCCGCGCTCGCCGTGAAGGTTATGCCGGCATCGGCGTGACCATCCGCAATGAAGAAACTGCGACGATCATCCAGGATGTCATTCCGAATGCGCCAGCCGCCAATGCTGGCCTGCAGAAGGATGACGCGATCACCCATTTGGAAGGCGTACCGCTGGCGTCGATACCGCGCGAGGACCGGGCTGAGCGGTTGCGCGGGCCTGTCGGCACCATCGTGACGCTTGGTATCTCCCGCAAGGATACGGCACCCTTCTCCGTACAGATCAAACGAGCTGAGGTTATTCCCGCAACCGTTTATTTTGAAACGGATAAGGGCCTGCCACGCTTCCGTGTCACTGGCTTTAATCGCACCACCGCTGATGATCTGGCAAGAGCCATTGCCAAGGCTGAAAAACGCCCTGGTGGCCTACCTGGTATCGTGCTTGACCTCCGCTCCAACCCCGGTGGGTATCTGACCCAAGCGGTTGAGATTGCGGACCTGTTCTTGAACGACGGCGTTGTCGTATCAACCCGCGGACGGCATCCATCGTCCTCTACCAGCTATGACGCCCGTGGCGGTAGATTGGCCGAAGGTAAGCCAATGGTTCTGCTGCTAAACGGTCGCTCGGCTTCAGCATCAGAACTTCTGGCGGCGGCATTGATCGACGCCGGGCGCGCCGCAGCCGTCGGCACCGTGACCTATGGCAAGGGCTCAATCCAGAACCTTGAGAATCTAGTGAATGGCGGTGAGTTAATCGTCACTTGGTCCAGGATGCATGCGCCGTCAGGGTATCTGCTGGATGGTCTAGGCGTTCGTCCGACCATCTGCACGGCCAATGCTGCAACCAACGCCAAGCCCGAGGCCGTGTTGCGGAAAGCCGCCCGCCCCGGGATCGCTGCGGATTGGCGCGCTTACAGAGCCCCCGACAAGACAATGGCAGAGAGCCTGCGCACCTCCTGCCCTAAGTCAGACGAAAGCCCAGATCTTGATATCCAGATCGCCCGCACGCTCATCTATAACCGCCGGGCCTATCAAACAGCGCTGTCGCCAGCCTCTCCGGCGCGGCATAGCGCGCAATCCCCCTTTCAGTGGCGACGCGCCGGTTGACGAACGGCGACTTCACCGTCATATAGACAGCCGAATTTCAGGAGTATGATTCCATGGCTAAATCACCGACCCTGCAGGTCAAAATGGTCAGCACCGCTGAGACCGGCTACTTCTACACCGCCAAGAAGAACCCGCGGACACACCCGGAAAAGCTTGAGCTGAAGAAGTACGACCCCAAAGCCCGCAAGCACGTGCTGTTCCGCGAGCAAAAAATGAAATGATCCGGCTCGCTTCTGTCCCAGGATAGAAGCGCGACGCTAGAATTCGGCGCCGCTGACATAGTCAGTCGGCGCCGTTTGCGTTTGTACGCTATGCCGCGAAGCTAGACCTGAGTTTCGCGGCCCACCGCCCGTCCTCACGGGTAATAACCCAGAGCGAGCGGAAATGGCCCATGGCCGCGCCCTCCCCGTCAAAGCGGGTGAAGCGCACATCCAGGTGAACTTTGTCTGCCGCTGCCGCCATTACGTCCAGGCTATCCCATTGCGATCGGCTCCAGCCGTCACCAGCGCGGGCGTAGAAATCATCCAGATAGCTTTCCTTCGTTTCCCAAACCTGCATCCGGCCTGAAGCCAAGCGGTAATGCGGGAAATGCAGGCTATCGGCGATGGCGTCATTATCCCGCGCATTAAGGCCCGCGATATGTGCGGCCATTACCGCCATGGCGGCATCGATCGCAGCTTGGTTAGCGTCTGTCATCGCAATCAATCCGCAAGCGCATCATTGACGGGGTCATAACCGAACAGCCGTGATTGTTCTGGCAAGACGGCCTGGGGGTTTGTGTCCACATCCTTTTGAACGCGCTCGTTGCGCTCTGCGACCTCTTTGGGGTCCGCCATGTGGAATAAGCGCTCGTTCTTGCGGCTGCCCGCCTGCACCCATGCTGTGCGCTCCAGCCTATTGCGCTCATAGCGGCTTAGAGCGGCCTCAGCGTCATCGCTCTCTGTCAAGCAACGCATAAGCACGTACCCGTCCTCAATGCTCTGCGCCGCTCCCTGGGCCATGAACGGTACCATTGGATGCGCAGCATCTCCCAAAAGCGTCACACGACCTCTAGACCAGAACGGCAGTGGGTCTCTGTCATGCAACGCCCATTTCATCGCGCGCGGTGTTTCAGCGATGATGTCAGTGACCTGCTGGTTCCATCCGGCGTAGTCATGCAGTGCGTCGGCGATTTCACCGGCGGCACTCCAGCTTTCGATAGCGCTGCCGTCATGGGGTGTGACACCGACCCAGTTTAAGTACCATCCGCCAGCGACATAATAGTGGACGAAGTGCCGGTGTGGCCCCCACCAATTGGCAGACACCACTGGCACGCCGATCTTCCGCGCCGCATCACCCGGACAAAGCCCGCGCCAAGCCATGTTGCCGGAGAAGTTTGCCGGCGTATCCCCGTGCAAATGCTTGCGCACGGCCGAATGAATGCCGTCACATCCAACCAGCACGTCGCCCCAAACGGTTTCACCGTTCTCCAGCCTGGCACCGACGCGACCGGGCTCCTCAACAATACCGATCGTCTTAGCGCCCAGATGCAGATCGCCTTCATAACCATGGGCCAGGCCATCCAGAAGGTCTGGGCGGTACATGTGCAGGTATGGGAAGCCGAAGGTTGATTTCAGCGCATCGGCAAACGCGACTTTGCGCAGCGCCTCGCCAGATTTGTAGGAAAAGATCATCGCGGCTTCAGGCGTAACCGCTCGTGTCATCAATGGCTCTAGCAAGTCCATTGCCTGCAAAACCCGCGTTGCGTTTGGCCCAAGCTGCACGCCAGCGCCGACCTCGCCAAGGGCCGTCGCTTGCTCCAGGACAATAGGCGTATGGCCTCCCCGCAAAAGCGCATTTGCAGCGGCCAATCCGCCGATGCCAGCACCAACGAGTATGACTTTCAATCCGGACATAAGATCTGCCCCCAGGGATGCTCCCTGCGCCAGAAACGCTAGGAGTCTGTGTTATGAAGCCGGAAGCATACTCTATTTAGCGCCGAAGCTGCCAAATCATCCTCAGGGGTCGTTGCGCCTGGGTGAGGTATCTGCGGACCAGGTCTCTGCGTCACTTACCTCTTCGTCAGGCGCTGGCACGCGATAAACCTCACTCAGCCAGCGGCCAAGGTCGATCTGGGAACAGCGCTTTGAGCAGAAAGGCCGGTGCTCTACCACCGCAGGCGTTTTGCAGATTGGGCATTTCCCAACCTTCCCGCGGAATTGCTTCACCTCACCAGCGTTATCTTTTTTCTTCGGGTCCGTCATTAGAGTTCCAGCCGCTTGCCTGCCCCGTCCAATATCTGGACAGAGCGTAACCCCTGGTCCCGTTTCAAGGCGATAGCCTGCCCCACCCGGCTCACTGTATCAGCCAGTGCATCTGACAGCGGGCCTTGCAACAGGCCAATGATTGCAGGTGGTGCAGCGATGGCCGCAGGCAAGGCACCGTTCTTCGCCAGACGGCAGGCTTGGCGCAACGCAGCAAGCGCCATGGCAGTCTCGCCAGTTGTCAGTTCCGCCACACTGGGGCCCATACGCGGACGGGCAAAGGATGTTAGGCCCAAGGCGTCAGGTTTGTCAGGCGGCACCCAAGGCCACGGATCGACCTCCCCGAGCTCAGCCATTTGCCGCAGGCTTTCCCGGACGGGTGCACGACGCAGGAAATCGACAACAACCAAGCCGCCATGCCGTCCAAGGCGGAGCTGACGCGCGATCTCATGGGCAGCGGCATCATTGATCGCGCCAGCGTCAGCAATGGATTGCGCAACATCAATGTCCACGGCGATCAAAGCATGGGTTGGCTCAACCCATATGCGCGCGCCATCCAATATCTCGGCTTCAGGCGATAGCGCCTCATCCAATGCCTCGTCAATTGCTGTCGCCACGGCGGCATCGGGCGCGTCGAGCCTCGATTTATACTCTAACGCCGACGCGGCCCATGCAGCGCTCGCAGGATCTGCCGGGGCAATCTTTGCCACCTTCGCCCGAGTAATGAGCTGTGTGACGTCCCCAGCCGCTCTAGCGAGCCGCTTTGGCCGGTGTTCACTGGCCGTGAGCGCGGACAAGGCCGCAATCAACCGATCCCGCTCATCAAGTAGCGTGCGCGCCGCTTCTATACCTTGGCCTGGGTCCGCATGGAGGCGGATTGCTATACCTCGTGGCAGATCGCGCGCCAGCTGTCTCCGCAATGCAGCGCGCCGCAGTTTGGGAAAGCTGCGTGGTGCTTCAATGCGGTCCTCGGCTGGGCCGGACGCACCCTGCCCGAGCGAGAGCCAAACGCCATCGAGCCATACGCGGTCCGTAATGCGCGGGCCTTTGTCTCCGGCCTCCCCGCGCAGCACTTGAATCAGGCCATAGGCGCCATTGGTCCATTCGTTGCGCGGCTTGCGGAGGAGTGCCTGTTCGGCCTCCCCGATATCGAAGAAGCGACTGCCGTTCGGGCCTTCAGCGCCGGCGCGCCCCATGTAGATATCGCCAGCGCCCGCAGCGGCAGTTACGCGCTCAATGGCGATATCCCAGGGCACGCCATCTGCCAACGCCACTGCCCGAATTTCGCCAGGACTGGCTTCAAGTAGGATACGATCTAGATGCGGTACACTCATTGAAATACCCGGTACCCGGCCCCCTGCAGCAATGCTGTTGTTTCGAATAATGGCAGCCCAACAACGTTGCTGTAGGAGCCATTGATACGCCGCACGAAGGCCGCCGCCTGCCCCTGGATCGCATACCCACCAGCCTTGCCGCGCCATTCTTCGCCAGCCAGATAAGCTTCGCGCTCACGGCTATCCAGGCGTTTGAAGGTGACCGCAGTCATCACAACCCTGTGCAAGACGCGACCATCCGGCAATGTCAGTGCTACAGCGCTAAAAACACGGTGGCTCCGGCCTGATAGCAGATCAATGCATAATGCCGCTTGGTCCACATCTTCGGCCTTTGGCAGTGCGCGGCGACCACAGGCGACCACCGTGTCTGCCGATAGTACCATCGCGTCCGTTGTCGCTGCCGCTGCTTTGGCACCTTTAGCCAGTGCCAAGCGCTTAGCCAAGTCGCGCGGCAGTTCCTGCTTCAGCGGTGTTTCATCGATATCTGTCGGATGGATCGCATCTGCAATCACACCAATTTGCGCCAGCAGGTCCACCCGGCGCGGTGAGGCTGAGGCCAGGATGAGTTTTGGGTTATCCACCATAACCCCGCTCATACCACCGGTGCCGATGGGCCAGAGAGCCGCGCCGAAATTCGCTGTAGAATTTCATCGCGTGTACGCCGATACGCTTCAAGCCGTTGCTCCCGGCTGCCTTCAACGAGTGAGGGATCAACGGTTGGCCAATATTCGACCTCTGCGGCCAGGTGTTCTGAGAATTTCAATGCTGCCTCATGGGCTTCTGGGGATAATGTGATGATTAAGTCGAAGTCGCTATCTTCTAGGTCACGAAAGCTTTTAGGCTCTTCCTCTGGCCCATCAAGGCCGATCTCATCCAGGACAGCGATGACGAAGCCATCGGCCTCCCCCGGGCGGGCACCACAGCTATCAATGTGCACCCGGCCCCGCGTTCGCCACCTGGCCAGTTCCGCTGCAATAGGCGAACGAATGGCGTTGGATGTGCAACAGAACAGGACGCTGGCGATTGGGCGGATCGTCATAATTCAGGGAGTATATCACCGCCGCGCATGCAAGACGCATAGCAACGTAAAGAGCCGCCGGGCCGTCAGCATGTCAATCTCAGCTTTGGACTGCAGCCGCTCAACCATCTTCTCCGCACCATCATTGTGTACGCCGCGCCGGGCCATATCGATGGTTTCGATCTGCGATGGCGTCATGTCACGGATTGCATCGAAATAGCTGTCACAAATGGCGAAATAGTCTTTGATGATGCGCCGAAAAGGCCCGAGTGCCAGACCAAAGATTACGGGGTCACCGCCGCTGACCGGCATCACATGAATCAACAAGCGCCCCTGATCGACGCCAAGCTTCACGGAATACGGCCCGCCTGCCCCATTGACGAGGCGAAAGGTGTTTTCGTCAATCAGATCCTGAATGGCGATGGCGCGATCATGCTCCAGCTCAGGCCGCAACCTGCCGCCGAGCGCCTGATCCAATGTAATCTCCTGAATGCGGTCAGGTGCCGTCATTTCTGGCTGAAGCGGGCTGTCACGGATAAGCCGTGGGCGTCCAGGCCTTCAGATTCTGCCAGAACGGCCGCATGGGGGCCAATTTCCGCCAGGGACTTCGCATCACAGCCGAGCAGCGTCGTGCGCTTCATAAAATCAAGCACGCCAAGGCCAGATGAGAACCGCGCGGCACCTGAAGTCGGCAACACATGGTTTGGGCCGCCCACATAATCACCAACCGCTTCCGGTGTATGCGCGCCCAGGAAAATTGCGCCAGCGTGACGGACTTTAGCGGCGAGCAGATCAGGATTTGCGACGGCGAGTTCCAGATGCTCCGGCGCAATCCGGTCCACAATGCTGGGTGCTTCTGCCATCAAATCATCAACGAGGATCAGGCCGCCATGGTCCCGCCAGGACGCGCCAGCGGTTTCCCCGCGCGGCAGAGTGGCCAACTCGGCATCAACGGCAGTGGCGACTTGGTCAAGCAGCCGAGCGCTATCGGAAATAAGGATGCTCTGCGCATCAGCGTCGTGTTCCGCTTGGGCCAACAGATCAAGCGCCAGCCAGCGCGGGTCAGCGGTTTCATCTGCAACGATGAGAACTTCGGAAGGGCCAGCAATCATATCAATGCCAACCTGGCCGAAGACCTGCCGCTTAGCCTCCGCCACATAGGCGTTACCGGGGCCAACGATCTTATCAACCGGTTGGATTGGGTCTGCCCCATAGGCCAGTGCTGCAACAGCTTGCGCCCCGCCGATACGCCAAACTTCATCGGCACCAGCAAGCGCCGCCGCCGCCAGCACCATGGCATTGTCCTTCCCATCAGGCGTCGGCGCGACCATCGCAAGCCGTTGGACGCCAGCGACTTTGGCCGGGATAGCGTTCATCAGGACCGAGCTTGGGTAAGCGGCAGCACCACCTGGAACATAGAGGCCGACAGCATCAATTGCAGACCAGCGCATGCCGAGGCGCACGCCAATATCATCCGTATAATCAAAGCCTTCCGGCAATTGCTTCTCATGGAAGGCGCGAATACGGGCGGCTGCGGTTTCAAGCGCTGTCCGTAGTGGGTTGGTCAACCCAGTAAGGGCGGCTTGCATGAGGCTGGGATCAACACGAAGCGCATCGGCGTCCGCCGCCGTGAAGCGGTCGAACTTTGCTGTTGCATCCAGAACAGCGGCAACACCGCGTGTTTGGACGTCCTGAATGATCTCGCGCACCGGGCCATCAACCCGCGCGGTGACGCCTGTCCGGCGGCTTGCCAGGAATGCGGCCAGTGCCGTGTCGAAATCCGGCTGGCTTGAGCTAAGCCGCGCGGTCATCGAGCGCTCGCTGAAACCGGTCAATCCAGGCGCGGACCACATCTGGACGGGTTTTCATCTGGGTACGATTCACGATCAATAATGACGACACATCTGCGATATGCTCAATCTCGACGAGACCGTTTGCTTTAAGCGTGGAGCCCGTTGAGACAAGATCAACGATGCGCTGGCAAAGGCCCAGGACGGGTGCCAATTCCATGGCCCCGGAAAGCTTGATGCATTCCGCCTGTACGCCACGGGCTGCGAAGTGACGGCGGGTGATGTTCGGGTATTTGGTGGCAATGCGAACATGGCTCCAACGGCTCGGATCATCCTCTGGTGCCAGTTCTTTTGGCTCCGCGACCGCCAAGCGGCACTTGCCAATGCCAAGGTCCAGGGGCGCATAAACCTCCGGGTAATCGAATTCCATCACGACATCGCGCCCGGCAACGCCAATATCTGCACCGCCAAAGGCCACAAAGCTGGCGACATCGAAGCTGCGGACCCGGACAATTTCCAGCCCCGGTACATTGGCTTTGAAGCGCAATTGGCGGGCGTCACTATCATCGAATGCGGCTTCTGGGTGGATACCGGCAGCGTCCAGAATAGGCCGCAGATCCTTGAGGATCCGCCCTTTGGGCAAGGCGAGCCGAATTGGCTCCGCTGCAGTGAACGGCACGACTGACATTGGGTCTTTCCCAGTTCCCTTGAAACTATGCGCCGCGTTGTACGCCTGCACCCGCCCTACGTCCACCCAGCGCAGGCGAGGGCGTACATATGGCGCACCGCCAGAAACGCTTTAGGTCAGCACGACTTTGCCAATGGCCTCGCGGTCAATCAGCATCTGCAGCGCTTTTGCAGCATCTGCAAGGGGCAGGACAGTGGAGACCATGGGGTTCAGCTTCCCAGCGCTCGCCATATTGCAGAGGGCGGTCATGTTGGCGGCAGCAATCTCCGGCTGGAAATCCGTCAGGCCGCCAAGACGGACACCGACGGCGCTGGCACCCTTAATCAGCAGATGGTTGGTTTTCGCCAAGGCTGGCGCGCCGGCCAGGAAGCCCAGGATGAGGATACGCGCGCCCCAGTTCAGGCAACGGGTCGCCTCATCGAAGGCCCAGCCGCCAAGCGGATCCCAGATGACGTCTGCGCCTTTGCCGCCAGTGCGTTCCTTGACCATCTCCCGGAACCGGCCCGGATTGCCATCTGTTGGTGGGCCATAGTCGATGGCGTCATCCGCGCCAGCTTCAATGCAGGCTTTACGCTTCACTTCTGAAGACGCAACGGCGATTACGTTTGCGCCGAGCGCCTTACCAACCTGGATTGCCGCAAGGCCAATACCGCCTGCAGCGCCCAGGACCACCAAAGTCTCGCCAGATTGGATATTCGCCCGCTGCACCAGTGCGTGATAGGCGGTGGCATAGGCTGAGCGGAAACAAGCCGCCTGCTCCATGGAAAGACCATCGGGCACCAATACCGTCTCAGCCGCTGGCGAAACGCCGAATTCTGCGAACGCACCTGGGGTGTGGCGGCTCATCACCTGATCGCCAATTTTGAAGCCTGTGACACCTTCCCCAAGCGCAATGATCTCACCGGCAGCTTCACCGCCGGGCACGAATTCGGGCTCTGGCCGGAACTGATATTTGCCGGCAACCATCAGCACATCAACATATTGAACAGCGCGCGCTGCAATCTTCACTTTGACCTCGCCCGGCCCTGCTTCAGGTTCCGGCCAGTTTTCACGAAGGGCGACGGCTTCCGGGCCGCCAAATCGCTCACAGACGATTGCGCGCATAACTTTATCCTTAAATATCAAATATCAACGATGATATATTCATCTTCGACCGTAACATCTACGGTCTCCGCCTCATAGGCTTGTTCAACCACTTCCTCACCTTTTGCCACATCGAATGCATAGGCGCGGGTCTTCCAGCGTTGCGGATCGAACCGAGATTTTCCGGTGCGGATATCGAATTCCCAGCCATGCCACGGGCAGCGGACAATCTCACCGCCACGGGAATATTTGTATCGGCCTGGACCTTCAGACTCGACCAGCCCAATCAACCGCCCTTCACACAGGCTACCGCCCATATGTGGGCAGCGGTCCATCAGGCCGAAATATTCGCCGTTCAGATTGAAAATGGCAACGGGCGTGCCCGCAACATCGACCCTGAGGCGCTCGCCCGGCGGCACGTCCGCAGCGGCGGCAACAACATGTTTCGTCATTAGCGGAGCCCGTATAAATCCAACGCATTGCCCAGGAAGAAGTTCTCCCGCGTCGCGTCGTTTACCTTTGGCAAGGGCAGACGCGCCGGATCGTCAAAGTCCCAATGGGGGTAATCGGTCGCGAACAGCAGCTTGTCCCAACCAATCCATTCCATGGTGTCTTTAAGGTGGCTGCGCCGGTCGGGTTCCTCGAAAGGCTGCGTGGTCAGCCAGATATGATCGCGGATGTATTCGGACGGCGGGCGCTTCACATGGGGAAGCTCATCCCGGTTCTTTTCCCAAATACGATCCAGGCGCCATGCGAGCGGCGGCAGCCAAGCAAATCCAGCTTCGACGACGACGATCTTCAGGCCAGGTGTGCGTTCAAACACGCCTTCCATCACCAAGCTCATCACCATCGCCTGCGCCGATTGGGCATGGCCGACCATGTCTTCGATATAATAGCTGGGCCACCCAGACGACGTACTGGGCGAGCCACCAAAGCCGAATGCGTGAACGGCAAGTGGAAGGTTAGCGGCAGCACAGGCATCATAAATCGGCCAATAGCGGCGCTGGCCCATGGGCTCTGACGTGCGGATCAGCATGAAGGCCTGAACGTAGTTCGGGTCACCCGCGCGTCGCTCAATCTCTGCGACGGAAAGGGCTGCATCCTCATACGGCAAGCAGACGGAGCCTTTGAGGCGGGCGTCTTGGCTGGTCCAGTGCGAAATCTGCCAGTCATTGACAGCACGGCAATATGCGGCGGCGAAATCTACGTTCTGCAGCCCCTGCCCTGATTTCAGCGGGTTCAGCACGCCAAGCTGGACGTTGTGTACATCCAAGTGATGCTCGCCCATGAATTTCACATCGGACCCGGGACGCCCGCCTTCTGGCGGGTACGCGTCACGCCGGGATGCGTCAGGCTGGCCTTTTGGATAGGCCGGGCCGTTTTGATAAGGCTGGCGCAGGAGTAGGCCATAGGTTTCGTTGTGCTTCTGCCAACGCTTCTCGAGATAGGGATAAATCTCTTTCTCGACGGATTTTGGGCTCGGATGGATATCGCAATCGGCAATGGCCAGCTTTGCAGATTGGTTCACATCTGCGGACGTACGCGTTTCCGTTTTTACGTTCATCACACGGTCTCCTTCAGCCTTGGATACGTGGCGAGGGGGTTATCTTGGCATATTTTCTGCGCGAGCGCAGGGGAGAGGCCTTCTGGCAATGCATCGTCGCCATCGAATTGCCAATGGGGATAGTCCGTCGAGAATAAGAGCATCTCGTCACTTTCGAAATGCTTCATCAACCGCTCGACCGCGTCAGCGCTTGGCGGCACATCGCGAGGATTGATGGTGAGACGCACGTGATCTTTGGCTATTTCCATCGGGTGCCGGTCGACCCAGGGGATCTCCATGCGCAGGCCACGCCAGAACTTTCCAAGCCGCCACATATGGGAGGGCAGCCACGCGAAGCCGGATTCCAGCAGAACGACTTTAAGCTCTGGGAATTCCGCAAACACGCCTTCCGTCATCAGGCTGGAAAGCGTTGTCTGGAAGGCCTGGGCCTGGGCTGCAGAATCTTCTGCATGATATGAGGGCCAGCCTACGGGCGTCACTGGGTGTCGGTATGCACTCCCAGCATGAATGCCGATTGGCAGGCCATGGCGCTCTGCGGCTTTATAAATTGGCCAATAGCGACGACGGCCCAACGGCATTTCATCCATCACCAACATCAGCACTTGAACAAAGCGCCTATCGCCAGCGAGACGGTCAATTTCAGCCGCCGCGTATACCGGGTTTTGGGGCGGAATTACGATGGAAGCGCGAAGGCGCGGCTCCTTATCCAGCCATTCCGCCGCCATCCAGTCATTGACAGCGCGGGCATAGGCGTAGGCCATATCTTCTGTGTAGAGCAGCTGCACGCCATAGAGGCAGTTACAGATCGCCAGGCTGGTCTGGAACCCGTCCAGCGCTTCCACGCGAAGCCTATCTAGGTCCACGCCTGCCTTGCCAGTTTCCGGCTTCCAGTCAGGACGGGCTGTCATGGGCGCATTGTTTGGATAGCTAATCGAATCCAGTTCATGCACACCACGCTGCACGATCATGTCGCGCCAATGGTCGTCAAAATACGGCAGCAGTGCTTTCACATTTGGCACGGCTGGATGCAGATCGCAGTCAATCGCACCTGGAGCGACGGCGGGCATGGGGTGATATCTCCTAAAACTTAATCAGACGCAGCGATGCGCCAAGCTTCCGCATCGAACGCGACGTGCTCACCGAAGCAATGCACTTCGGTGCTCGAAGGCAGCGCTTCTTTTGTATAGGCGACTTCAGGCGCCGCCAACCGGCGTACAACTGGCTGCGTCGCGAGCCACTGGTCCGGCGGCAGCAGCGTGCTTTGGCGCTGTGTCACATCAACTATGAAATAGTGGTGGGGAATAACGATTTTGGGCTGAATCCGGGCGATGATCTCGTCCACCATGGTGTAGCCCATAACATGCTGAGAATCGTCCGCAGGCAAGAACACAATGTCCACATCGCCGATCATATCCCACACGGCTTCTGGCGGATTATGCCGATTATCACCCCAATGCAGGATGCGCATGCCCCCCGTTTCAACCGTAACCAGCACATTATCCCAAGAGCGCGGGTTATCTGGCGGGGAGATATCCACGCCCGTGAAACGGTAGTGAATCGCCTTGAAGTCATATGTGGCAGCGCTCGAATCGGTCGCATGCTTGTCCGCGATACCACTGATCGCGACATCGCCGAAGCCGAACCGGCCAATCGGGCGATCTAGCAAAACGTGTGCATCAAGCCGTTCCAAAGCGTCATGGTCAAAATGGGCGTGGGTGGATACACCGATATCAACCGCCGTCTCCGGCATGTCAGCAAAATACCAATCCCACTTGCCGCTTGGGTGATTGCGCCAGGGATCAACCATCACCGAAATGCCTTCGGGCGACGTGATCCTGAAGGCCGACGAGCCAAAATAGGCGATCTGTACCGAACCCGGTGCGGCCGGGTCCATCGCCTTGCCCTGAAGCTCAATCATGCGGTTATGGTTGGTGTCGCGCCTCCATGTCTGCTGGCCAGCGTCTAAATTCGGCATAGAAATCAATCCTCAAAAATCGCGACGGCACGGATGGGACTGGCAGTGCCACCGCGGATTTTCAGTGGGAACCCAGCAAATGTGAACCGCCCCTGCCCGATTAGCGCTTCCAGATTCCACAAGCATTCAATGTGCGTGATATTCCGCTCACCGCAAGCCAGATGTGCCTTGAAGTTCGGCCCACCTTCCGGTGCCGGGCTAATCGCCTCCACACCGAATTGCAGGATGCCTTTGTCAGCGAGCCAGTGCACGGAATCGACATGCAGACCCGGAAAATCATGCTGGTAGGCAGGCGATCCCCAAAGCCGCGCATTAACGCCCATATGCAGCAACACGGTATCGCGCGGTTTGATCTCCTCACCGGTTGCCGCCAATGCCGCTTCCATCTCATCCACCGTGATTTCATGGCGGAGCGGCGCGTCGGAGAGGTCTAAGCAAAGGCCGCCGGTGTAGAAATTCTCAAGCGGGATTTCGTCGATAGAAGCAGCGTCCGGCGCGTCATTAAAATGGCAGGGCGCATCAATATGCGTTCCTGCATGATCGGACATCGCGAGCGACATGGCCTTGGAGGAGAACTGCACCCCATCGGCTTCCTTCTTCTCATCATGATCATTCCAGACAGTGATCACGACCGGCGGATGGCTCGGATGTGCAGGCGTGCGGTGGTATAGTTCGCGGGACAGATCGACGATGCGCATTGGCTGCGTCTCCGGATAAGGGATACAGGGTTTCGTTTGCATTATGGCGCAGGCAGGGCGCTGTAACAAAACCGTTGCAAAAACGTCATATATCAGCCGCGAACAGGGCCTAGCTATGTCTGATGAAAAACATCAAAAGAGGCACAAAAACAGCATGTCAGGATTAGGGGCTTTGATCTTAGTGGTCGGGCCAAGCGGCGTTGGCAAAGATACCCTGGTGGACGGCGCAAAAGCGATCGTAGCGCCATCACAGCGCTTCTTCTTTCCAGCCCGAACAATAACGCGCCCATCAGATGCGGGCGGCGAAGATCACATCGCGACTACGAAAGCTGAATTTCAGGCACGGGAGAGCAGCGGCGATTTCCTCCTTTCCTGGCGCGCCCACGGGCTTTGCTACGGCATTAACGCGGACACAACCGACGCTGCCAGACGCCATGGGCAGGCGGTTGTCGCAAATGTCTCACGGGGCGTTCTAGACTGCGCGAGGAACCGCCTGCAGCCAGTGCGTATCATTTCTGTGACTGCCAGCGCAGACGCAATCCGCACCCGGCTACAAGCCCGTGGACGGGAAGATGCGGCTGACATTGAAGCCCGGATCGCGCGTGCTACGGCCTATGACGTCTCAGGGGGCGATGTTATTCCGGTTCTGAATGACGGATCGCCAGAAGATGGGATCGCCCGCATGGTAGAAGCGCTCGAGACTGCCTCAAGCGTGGAATGGAATCCGGCGGAGTAGTCGGAACGGTGCGCCTGATGCTGGTTGCTCATAGACAGCGATTGCATCTGCCCGCATCACACCGGACGCGCCTTCAGCTTCCGCCATCGCTCTCAGCGATGCTGCTAACCGTTCCCGAACCGCATTGTCAGTGATCGCGCCAGTCAACGTCATGTGGAAGCGAAACTCTTCGAACACATAAGGGTAGCCCCATTCTGCGGTCAGCGCGGTTTGGCGCGGCGTTAGCCCAGCCGCATGACGCCGCGCCAGTTCAGCTGCATTCAGCGGCGCGCGGAAGGGCTCAAAAGCTCTGACGCAGGCTGCCGCTAAATCCGTCATCGCCTGGCATGGCTCCAGCATCCGAAAGGCGATGAAACGCCCAAGCGCTGCAGCATTGACGGAGGGGCAGCCGAAGGGTTTTTGAGCGCGCGCAAAGCTTTCAGCCGCTTGGATCAGGCCCTCGACGGCCTGACCTTCCGACAGCCTGAAAGGCGGTTTCAGGGTCGCGTGAAATCCGTAATTTCGGGGTGATGCAGTCAGCGCTTCAAGTGCAACATCATCCCAATCCGCCGAGGCGTCACCTTCAAGCTTCGGGCGCGGAAGCGGGGTATCCAGCGCAGCGTCCCGGCCAAGCCAGGCAGAGCCAAATCGCCAGAATGGGCTATCTGGCGCTGGCGCAAAGTAGATGGCGTATCGTGCAGCCATCAGGCGACCCGTTCGCCAAGCGCCCACGTACCCCGCACGATGGCTGCATCGCCAATACGGGCCACCCGGACCAGATCACCACGCAGACCCGGCGCAATACTTCCGCGGTCGTTCAAGCCCAGCATATCTGCAGGGTTGGCGGAAATGGTTCCAATGGCATCCGGCAGCGAAAGGCCAACACGTTCATGCAAAGCGAAGGCGGCATGGACAAGGCTGATCGGCGCGTAATCGGACGATAACGCATCCAGCAATCCGGCCTCGGCCAGATCAATCGCAGAGACATTGCCGGAATGAGATCCGCCGCGCACGACGTTTGGCGCGCCCATGACCGTGCGCATGCCTGCAGCCCGCGCCGCTTCCGCCGCGACCAGGGTGGTGGGAAATTCGGAAATCATGATGTTGTCGGCGACAGCCTCATCCACATGCTCCGGCGTTGTATCATCATGGCTGGCAGCAGGACCGCGCCTACCCCAGCGATCAAGGATAGCGCGCCGGTTCTTCTCTTTCTGATCGCTGGAATTCGCGATGCGCTGGTCGATATAGGCTTGAAATTCATCATCGCTCATATTCGCGTTTTTGAATGTCTTGAAGGATTTAAGGTCCCGCCATTGGCGTTGACCGGGGGTGTGATCCATAACGGAAATGAGGCCAACCAGCGGGTCGTCCGCATAGGGCTCAAACAGTTCCGCCACAATATCATCTGCGATTTCACACCGCAGATGCACCCGGTGATCAACCTTGAACAAGCCACCTGCGGCAGCATCTTTGATCGCACCCATTACCGTTGCCAGCAGCGCCCGGCGATAGCTCCGGTCCATATATTCGCCGACGGCAATGGCGTCATAGACGGTCGTCACGCCAGCGGCAGCCATCTGTGCATCATGCCCAAGGATGGCCGCAACCGGTGCGGGCCACACCACGCCCGGCCTTGGCACCATATGTTTTTCTACATTGTCCGTATGCAGTTCGACGAGGCCAGGAATGAGCGTATCCCCCGCAAAATCCACAGCCCCTAAAGGTACAGCGTCCCCTTCCTCAATACTGGCGATCTTGCCATTTAGAACGGTGACGGCACCGTGCAGAACGCCATCTGGCAGCACAATATTGGCGTTAGCGAGCATTGTTTCAGGCATGGATTGGGACCTCAGGCGGCGACTTGGAATGCGGATACATCGAATACGGCGTCAGCAATTTCGGCGCGCACCGTTTCATCATGGCAAATGGCAACAATAGCTGCCCCTTTGGCTTTCGCCTCCATAATGAGCGCTACAGCAACATTGCGGTTTTCGGCATCCAGGGACGCCGTCGGCTCATCAAGCAACAGAACAGGAAATGAGCGGATGAGGCCCCGTGCAATGTTCACACGTTGCTGTTCACCGCCGGAGAATGTGGCGGGCGGGACGGACCAAAGCCGCTCTGGTAGATTGAGCCGCCGTAAAAGCGCCCGCGCAGCATCCAGCGCTTGGGCAGCATCCATGCCGCCGGCGACTGCAGCCTCCGCCACGATCCCCTCAGCCGGAATACGTGGAATAACGCGGAGGAACTGGCTGACATAACCGATCGTCTCCCGCCTGATCTCCAACTGAAGCCGGGGCTCAGCACCCGTCAGATCAACCATCGCTTCCCGGTGCCGCACAAGAACCTGGCCGCTAGATGGCCGGTAATTGGCATAGAGACTGCGGAGCAGGGTCGATTTGCCTGCGCCCGATGCACCGGTGAGCGCAATACACTGCCCGGCCCCAACGGCAAGGTTTACCCCGTCAAATACCGGCAATGTGGCACCACCTTGGGTGTGCAGGGTGAAGGTCTTCGACAGGTCTTGAACCTGCAACATCATGTGTTGGGTCATGCTTGCAGCACCGATGAGACGAGAAGCTGGGAATAGGGATGCTGAGGATCATCCAGCACTTGGTCCGTCAGGCCAGATTCAACGACGCGCCCTTGCCGCATGACCATCAACCGGTCCGACAATAGCCGGACGACAGCAAGATCATGGGTGACGACAACGGCTGCTACGCCGAGGTCCCGAACCAGCCCGCGCAGCAGATCAAGCAATCGCGCCTGTACGGATACATCCAGCCCACCCGTCGGCTCATCCATGAAAACAAGGCGCGGCTGCGAAACCAATATTCGCGCAATCTGGGTCCGTTGCTGCATACCACCAGAAAATGTGCGCGGCAGGTGATCGACGCGCTCTGCATCAATCTCCACCCGGCCCAGCCAATCCAAAGCTTCGCTGCGGATATCGCCGTAATGGCGGGCACCAACGGCCATCAGCCGCTCCCCGACATTACCGCCAGCACTGACAGACATACGCAAGCCATCGCGCGGATTTTGGTGGACGATGCCCCAATCGGTGCGCATCAACAGCCGTCGTTCCGGTTCTGAAAGCTTGAATACGTCCTGCATCCCCTGCCCGCGCACAGCGAAGCGCACACGCCCCCGGCTTGGCGGCAGCGCGCCCGACAGGCAGGAGAGTAACGTGGATTTACCCGACCCAGACTCCCCCACAATGCCAAGCACTTCGCCTGGATAGAGCGTAAAGCCAACATCCGCGCAACCAACCTGCCCACCGGCATAGGTGTGGCTAACGCCTTCGGCCTCTAATAATGGCGCATCGCTCATTCGTCCGCTCCATAGCCTTTTTCGGCAGCTTCTCTGGCGCGTGGCCCCATATGCCCTTCGGCCCGCCGATCCCGGCAATGATCTGAGTCTGAGCAGACGAACATGTGGTCGCCTTTGTCATCCAAAATCACTTCGTCCAAAAACACACCCTTGGCATCACAGAGCGCACAAGGATCTTCGAACTGTTGCGGCTCAAACGGATAATCGTTGAAATCCAGGCTGCGGACTTTGGTATAGGGCGGGATCGCGTAAATGCGTTTTTCCCGCCCGGCGCCAAACAATTGCAACGCTGGCATCGCATGCATTTTGGGATTGTCGAACTTTGGAATCGGTGATGGTGCCATCATGTAGCGGGCGTTCACCTCAACCGGGTAATCGTAGGTCGTGGTGATTTCACCATGCCGAGAAATATCCTCATACAGCTTGACCTGCATCAGGCCGTACTCTGCAAACGCGTGCATTTTCCTGGTTTCAGTTTCGCGCGGCTCAAGCTTGCGCAAGGGCTCTGGCATCGGCACCTGATAGACAATGACTTGATCTTCCCGGAGCGTCTTTTCAGGGATGCGATGGCGGGTCTGGATGACTGTCGCTTCCGTCGTCGCCTCCGTCACCGGAACGCCAGCCGTGCGATTGAAAAAGCGGCGGATCGAGACTGCGTTCGTCGTATCGTCCGCACCCTGGTCAATCACCTTCAGCACATCATCGACGCCAAGGATTGAGGCCGTCACCTGCATGCCGCCCGTGCCCCAACCATAAGCCACCGGCATCTCCCGGCCACCGAACGGCACTTGATATCCGGGTATGGCAACGGCTTTCAGTAAGGCGCGGCGGATCATCCGCTTAGTCTGCTCGTCCAGGTAGGCGAAATTGTAGACACCATCGATGGAATGGAACTGCGCACCGGAACCGGCTGGCTGAAGGGTGCTCATTCTGCTGCCTCCTTCTGCATGGCTTCCGCCGACGCGCGCATGCCGCGCAGCATCACAAGCTCGGACTGGAAATCGACGTAGTGCGGTAATTTCAAGTGCGAAACGAAGCCGGATGCCTCAACGTTATCGCTGTGGGAGAGGACAAATTCCTCATCCTGCGGTGGATGCAGCCTGTCCTCCGCCAATTCATCCGCGCGCAAGGCCCGGTCAACCAGCGCCATGCCCATGGTTTTCCGCTCAGCCTGCCCGAAGGCCAGGCCATATCCGCGTGTAAACTGGGGCGCGATGCCTTTGGCACCCTTGAATTGGTTGACCATCTGACATTCCGTCACCTCAATCTCGCCAAGCGCTATTGGGAAACCGAGTTCTTCCGGCGTGAATTCCACCTGCACCGTTCCCATGCGGATTTCGCCAGCAAAGGGATGGTTCCGCCCGTAGCCACGCTGGGTCGAATATCCAAGCGCCAGCAGAAAGCCCTCATCACCCCGGAATAGGTTCTGCAGACGTTGGTCGCGGCCTGCTGGAAATTGCATGGGCTCCCGCGTCAGGTCGTAGGGCTGCTCAGGACCGGGCGGCGGCGTCTCTGGCTCGATCAATCC